>VFQN01000155.1_pt1 | contig 141570 bp, 94 predicted proteins | sample 3512371 | NCBI WGS metagenome assembly VFQN01 (sample SAMN10412370, study PRJNA504923) | tailings metagenome | isolation source: Replicate 2 from Balatoc abandoned mine | place: Philippines: Itogon, Benguet | collected 2017-08-28 | reverse complement strand
GACTTCATTCTCGGATCGGTGTCGGGGTCGCTATCGGTATCGGTATCGTCTCCGCCAACCCGATACTCGCCCGGTTCCTCGTGAATGGCATACCCACGTTGTCCCATCTTCGTTAGCATGGCCACGATTCGGTCGAGCACCATCTTGGCTTCCGCGTTCTCCTCAGAAGACAACGCACCGCAGATTTGCAGCACATCCTGCACCGCGCCACATTCCAACGCCGAACCCCGGGCAATTTCAAAGTACCGCCGACGGTCCCCCTCGGTCGCCTTGCCGTTGCCTTCCGCGATGTTCAACGGAATGGCTTGCGAAGCTCGTAGTAACTGGTCCTTCGCATTTCGATGCCCCTGCAGACCTTCGCAGTATCGGTAAGCCCACCCGACGTAACCAATGGCCGCGCGGTACACATCAAGTTTCTCATGTCCAAAACCCATACCATTCCTTTCGATTCCGATTCCGATACCGACTCCGACCCCGATTCAGAACCAACGTTTCGGTCACCGCCCGGTTTGCGATTCTCGGACTTCATTCTCGGATCGGTGTCGGGGCCGTTATCGGTATCGGTATCGTCTCCGCCAACCCGATGCTCGCCCGGTTTCTCATGTCCGAAACCCATGCCATCCCTTTCGATTCCGATTCCGATACCGACTCCGACCCCGATTCAGAGCCAACCTTGCTCAAACAATCCAATCGCCGCCGAAAGCCAATTGGACTCTGAACTTCAGTTCGTTCCCGCCTGGTCGTTGACCCTGCTCGGGACAGTGATCAGCGATGAAGTCCCGGGCAAGGGCCAAACCCGGCCCCGGATCCCCGCGCAGGAGGAGGACCCTGTGCTTGGCCATCATCCCTCATCCGGATGTTCGGAATCCTGCACCCCGGCGGCCTCCATCTCGGTCGCAGGTCGATTGAGCGCCCCACGCCGGGCCCGATCCCGGGTTCGCTCGCAGGCGAGCACGGACTTGAGCCACACCCGGCGCCGGCTTCCAGCAGGCCCACCCAGTGCTGCCGTGAGACGCCCGGACAATTCGAGGCAGCCCCGGTGGTGAAGGCTTCAAGTCCCCGCCTCGCCCGGTTAGGTTCCGCGGGTCCAGGGACTCCGCATCTCCAAACCCGACACCATGCGCATCCTCATTCTCGGCGGCACCGGCATCATCTCCACCGCCTGCACCCGGCGCGCCGCCGAACTCGGGTACTCCGTCCATGTGCTCAACCGCGGACGAAAGGCCGCGACACCCCCCGGCGTGACCTGTCTGTCCGCCGACCTGGGCGACGAGCCGGCGGTGGAAGGGCTGCTCAAGGGGCGAACCTGGGACGTGGTCATCGACTTCCTCGCCTTTCATCCCGGGGACATCGAACGCGACCTGCGGCTGTTCCACGGTCGGACCGCCCAGTTCGTCTTCATCAGCTCGGCCAGCGCCTACCAGCGTCCGCCCACCCATTACCTGGTCACCGAGTCCACCCCGCTCGCCAACCCGTTCTGGGAATACTCCCGGCTGAAGATCGCCTGCGAGGAGCGCCTCCTGCGGGCCTACCGGGAGCAGGGATTTCCCGTCACCATCGTCCGGCCGTCCCTGACCTACGGGGAGACCATGATCCCGTTGTCGACCAACGACTGGGAGAACCCCTGGACGGTGGTTCACCGCCTGAGGCGCGGGGCCCCGGTGGTGATCCCGGGGGATGGCACCTCGCTCTGGACCATCACCCACAACACCGACTTCGCCAAAGGCTTGGTCGGGCTCCTGGGTCATCGGCAGGCGATCGGGCACGCGTTCCACATCACCTCCGACGAGGTCCTGACCTGGAACCAATGCTACCAGGCCGTTGCCGAGGCCGCCGGAGTCGACACGCCGCACTTCGTTCATGTCGCCAGCGATTTCATCGCCGCCTGTATGCCCGAGCACGCCGGCAGCCTGCTCGGCGACAAATCCACCTCCGCGGTGATGGACAACACCAAGATCAAGCGGTTCGTGCCGGATTTCGTCGCCACCACGCGGTTTCGCAACGGTGTCGCCCGATCGATCGCCTGGTTCGAGGCCGATCCCGCACGGCAGACGGTCGACCCGGACTTCGAGCGCAAATGGGATCTGCTCATCGAGGGCTACCAACGCGGCCTCGGGGAAACCGTGGCGCTGATCCGAAAATCCATGTCCTCGCCCGTCTGACCCGTTCGTCGATCCCTTGTCCGCGATCCCGCGCCCATCCGACCCGATCCAGAACCGCCAACAGAACCCAACGCACGCACAACAGCCCACCGCGCAGCCGCCACCCCCATCTCATGACACCCGCATTGGACAACCGAGAACTCAGCATCAACCGCTTCATCGCCGCCCCCCCCGAACGTGTCTACGCCGCCTGGACCCGGCCGGACCTGCTCAAGCAGTGGTTCGCTCCACTCCCCGTGACCGTCCCGAAGGTCGAACTGGATGTGCGCGTCGGCGGTTCCACCCTGATCGTGATGCGGCTCCCGGACGGCACCGAACTCCCGAATCGCGGCGTGTACCTCGAGGTCGTCCCGAACCGCCGGCTCGTTTTCACCGACGCCTACACCGAGGCGTGGGTGCCGGCCGCGCGAGCCTTCGTCACCGTCATCGTGACCTTCGACCCCGAGGGCGCGGGAACCCGCTACACCGCCCGGGTTCTCCACTGGGCGGCGGCGGACCGCGAGACGCACGAGAAGATGGGCTTCCACGAAGGTTGGAACCAGTGCGCCGACCAACTCGCCCGCCTGGTCGAAGGCTGACCCCCCAAAGAAGCCCCACCAAACCCTGACGCCTCCGCCGCTTCCCAACGCTCAACCCCAGGACCCACGGCATGGCAACCCCTGCGATCCAGTCCCGACTCCACACGTTCCTCTGGTTCAACGACCAGGCGGAGGACGCCGCCCGATTCTACACCTCCGTCTTCGACGACGCCCGGATCGAGAGCATCACCCGGTACCCCGAGGGCACCGAGGCGTGCTCCGGCCGCCCCACGGGATCGGTCATGACGGTGGACTTCCGCATCGAAGGCCAGCGGTTCGTGGCTCTCAACGGCGGCCCGGGGCGTCCGTTCACCGAAGCCATCTCGTTCGTGGTGAGCTGCGCCAGCCAGGAGGAGGTCGACCGATACTGGAACCGCCTCGTCGAGGGTGGCCGACCCAAGGCCTGCGGATGGCTCGAGGATCGCTTCGGCATCTCCTGGCAGATCGTACCCACCTGGTTGATGGAAATGTTCGCCGACAGCGACGCGGAACGGGTCGCCAGGGTGACCGCCGCGATGCTGAAGATGGTCAAACTGGAACTGGGCCCGCTCGAGGCGGCCTACGCCGGAAAATGACACCCGTCCGCCCCCTGATGACACCCCCCGCACGATCATGAAAATCGCGTCTGTTCTCGCTGGAATCCTCCTCGGCCTGGTGTTCGTCGCCTCCGGCGTCGTGGTCCTGTTCAAACTCGTCCCGATGCCTCCCCCGCCGGAGGGCACTCCGGCGGGCTCATTCATGGCGGCGTTCGCACCGACCGGTTACCTCACCTTCGTCAAGGTGCTGGAGGTGGTCGGCGGCATCCTGGTCGCCATCCCCCGGACCCGCCGGGCCGGCCTGCTGGTGCTCGGCCCCATCCTGGTCAACATCCTCGCCTTCCATGCCTTCGTCATGGCAGGGGAGGGCCTCTTCTCTCCGATGCTCCTGGTGCTCTGCGCGCTGGCCCTCTTCCTGGTCTGGGTCGAACGCGCCGCGTTCGCCGCGTTCCTCGGCTTCGGCTCCCGGCAATCCCCGTAGTCCGCACGGACAGCCACCCGGGCCGGACCCATCCCACGACCTCCGCGGCCGGTCGGTGACCTCGCACTGCGCCCCGGCCCCGAACCCTTCGACGCGAAGCCCGTTCAGTCAGTCCCTCAGCCCGTCAGCCCGTCAGGGACGGGTCCCGGCGCCGGCTTCCGCCTGGCCCGGAATCCCACCGCCACCGGTGGCCAGGTGGCAGGCCACAGCCCGGCCGTCCGCCTGTTGAACGAGTTGGGGAACCTCGGATCGGCACCGGGCCTCGGCCAGGGGACATCGGGGATGGAACGGACAGCCCGCGGGTGGATTCAACGGCGTCGGAGCATCGCCACTGAGCTTCTGGCGCGGGAGCCGTCCGTCGGGGTGAACCGCCGGAACTGCGGAAAGCAGGGCGCGGGTGTAGGGATGCGCGGGGTTCGAACAGACCGCGTCCGCGCCTCCGATCTCCACGATGCGTCCGAGATACATCACCGCCACCCGCTGACACAGATGGGCCACCACCGCGAGGTCGTGGGAGATGAAGAGATACGCCAGGCCGCGCTGGCGCTGGAGGTCCTGAAGCAGGTTCACGACCTGCGCCTGAACACTCACATCCAGCGCACTCACCGGTTCGTCGCAGATCAGAAGCCGGGGTTCGACCGCCAGCGCGCGCGCGATGCCGATCCGCTGACGCTGGCCGCCGCTGAAGGCGTGCGGGTAGCGGCCGGCATGCTCCGGGCGCAGACCAACGGATTCCAGCAGCCCCGCGATCCGCGCGGCGCGTCCCGCCCTGTCCGCCGCCAATCGATGGATGTCCAGCGCCTCTCCAATCGCCTCACCCACCGTCATGCGCGGATCCAGGGAACCATAGGGATCCTGGAAAACCATCTGCACACGACGGCGGCGTTGACGCATGGCCCCCGCCGAAAGCCCGGTCCACACCTCACCATCCACCCGGACGACGCCCCCGGTGGGTTCGACCAGACGCACGATTGCCCGTCCAAGGGTGGACTTCCCGCAACCGCTTTCGCCCACCAACCCCAGCGCCTCGCCGGCGTCCAGAGTCAGCGATACGCCGTCCACCGCCTTCACCACACCCGCATGCCGGTCGAGGAACCCGTGTCGCACCGGGAAGTGGACCTGCAGGCGATCGATCTCGAGCAGGGACATGGCGCGAGGAGGTTCAGGACTGAAGGTGAAGCGGACACCGAACCCGGGAACCGGCGTCCGCCTCGACCGACTGCAGGTCGGGGTGGCGGAGGTCGCATTCGGCTATCGCGCGGGTGCAACGGGGGGCGAAGCGGCAACCCGCAGGCCATTGGCCGGGGACGGGCACGCTGCCGGGGATGCCGGCCAACCGCTCGGTGGGACGGCCGAGGTCGGGAACCGACTCCAGCAGCGCGCGGGTGTAGGGGTGCCGGGGTTGCCGAAGCAGGGTTGCGGCCGGGCCGGTCTCAACGATCTCGCCGGCGTACATCACCGCGACGTCGTGTCCCATTTCGGCCACGAGCCCCAGGTTGTGCGTGATGAGCAGGATCCCCATGCCGGAGCGCTGCTGGAGCTCGCGGAGAAGGTCGAGAATCTGGGCCTGGATCGTGACATCCAGCGCGGTGGTGGGTTCGTCCGCAACGAGGAGGCGCGGCTCCGACGCGATGGCCATGGCGATCATCACCCGCTGCTGCATCCCGCCCGAGAGACGGTGCGGATACTCGAGCGCGCGACGTTCCGGCGACGGAATGCCCACGCTCGCCAGGAGGCGGACCACCTCCGCGTCGGTCGCCCGCTCCGGCCGATGGACCGCGAGACACTCCCGGATCTGCCGGCCGACGCGCAGCACCGGGTTGAGCGAGGCACCGGGGTCCTGGAACACGTAGCTGACGCAACCGCCGCGTAACCACCGCAACCCCGCCCGATCCAGCCCCGCCACATCCCGGCCGTCGATGCGGACAACCCCGCGCACAACCGCCGCAGGCGGTGGAGGAAGGAGCCGTGCCAGCGCGAGCGCGGTGACGCTCTTCCCACAACCGCTTTCACCCACGAGACAAAGGGTCCGGCCGGCCTCGAGTCGCAACGACACGCCAGTCACCACCGGCGTGCCGCCGAAATCGATCCGCAGGTCCTCGACCTCCAGAAGCGCCATGGCGTCGAAGTACACCCCGACCCGCTCACCGACACAATGGGGGATGGTGCCTTCGCCGATGACGCCGCGCAGGTGCGGATCCGGATCAGGACGGCCGTCGCACCGATCCCTCAGGACAGGGCCCAGGGCGCCCGGTAAGGACGGCTGAGCAGCTTGCTGGCTTCCGCGTCGCCGAGGATCTCCTCCTTCGCGGCGTCCCAGCGGATCTTGCGGCCAGTCAGCATCGAGATCAGACCCAGGTGTCCGGGGATGGCCGAATGATGCGCGACCTCGACCGGCGTCACCGTCGGTTTCCGGGACTTCACGCTGTCGAGGAAGTTGCGGAAGTGACCGCCGGAGGTGAAGGGGAGCTTCACCTTGCGCACATCCTCGGCAAGGGCGCGGGATTCCTCCCACTCCGTGCGGGACGCCTTGAAGTTGTTGCCGCGATCAACCCAGACCCAGCCCTCGGTGCCGATCCACTTGGTGCCGCCGGAGATGCCGGAATGCCCGCCGGAAATGATGAACTCGATGTCCCCCGGGTATTTGCAGGTGATCCGGTACTTCGTGCAGGTGTTCCAGAGCGCCTTGGGATCGGGGAACTCGCCGACGCCCTCGACCTCCATCGGCCCGATGGTGTCGTCGTTGCCCAGACCCCAGTGGGCGATGTCGCCATGGTGGCCGATCCAGTCGAGCAACTGGCCGCCTCCGGTGTTGTAATTCCAACGCCAGTTCATGTGTCCGCGGGCCTGAACATACGGCTCCATCTTCGAAGGCCCGATCCACTGCTCGTAATCCAGCCCGGCGGGCGGCTCGGAGACGGCGGCATCCCAGGCCGGGGTGCCGGGGAGCAGCTTCGCAAGGTTGGTGACGGGATCCCCGAGCTTGCCCAGCTTCTCCAACAGGGGCTTGCCGGTGCCGGCGAAATCATGATGCCCCGCCGGAAGCCCGACCTCCACCCGTGTCACCTTGCCGATGACCCCGTTGCGCACGATCTCGGCGGCGTAATGGAAGTTCCGCTCCGAACGCTGCCACGAGCCGGTCTGCCAGATGCGCTGGTTGGCCTGGACGGCGCGGACGATGGCCTGTTGCTCGGCGATGGTCCGGGCCAGCGGCTTCTCACCGAAGATGTCCTTCTTGTTCCGGGCGGCTTCGATCGACATCAGCGCATGCCAGTGATCCGGAACCGCCAGCATCACGGTGTCGATGTCCGTCCGGGCCATCATCTCCCGGTAATCCTCATAGGCCTTGCAGTCCTGGTTCTTGTAGAAGCCGTTGATGGCGTCGACCGACCGCTTCAGGTGGTTCTTGTCGATGTTTGCGGTGGCGACGACCTGGCAGTCGGGCTGGCGCATGAAGTTGCTGGTGTTGCCAGGTCCCTGCATGCCCCAACCGACCACGCCCATGGTGATCCGGTTCGACGGCGCCGGCCGGCCGTCCGCGCCGCGGGCGCTCGCCGGGATGATGGTGGGAAACGCCACCGCGGCGCTGGCGGCCGCGAGAAAGCGACGACGTGAGACCCGAAGGCCATGAGGGGAGGGCTTCATGCGCGGGAGCATGCGCGGCCCCACGGCCGGATTCAACGCCCAAGCACGCCCAGGCCTCCCGGCCCCGCGCCCAGGATTCATCCAACCCGTTTTCCCCGTTCCCGGAGGAGCATCCCCGGCCTTTGGCGCTTCAACCCGGCCGGCGGGCCTGCTAAACCGCTCGCAACCCCGAAATCCACAACCCCTCCTTACCCCAGGCCTCAACCCATCCCATCATCCCACTTCGCAACACCATGAACCGACGCCGCTTCCTCCAGACCTCATCCACCGTCGCCACCGGACTCGCCCTCCACGGAGCCATCCCCGGAGCCCGGGGCGCGGACGCCCCGTCCCGCCGCACCCGCGTCGGCGTGATGGGCCTCGGCCGTGGCATGGACCACGTCCGCGCGCTTCAGCAGATCCCCGGGGTGGAGGTTTCCTGGCTCTGCGACATCGACACCAACCGCATCGCCGCCGCTGCCAAATGGCTGGACGGCAAACAGGATCGCACCGCCCAGACCGCGCAGGACTTCCGCCGGCTCCTGGACGACGCCTCGCTCGACGCCATCTCCATCGCCGCGCCCAACTTCTGGCATGCCCCGGCCACGATCCTCGCCTGTTCCGCGGGCAAGCACGTGTACGTCGAGAAGCCGGGCAGCCATAACGCCCAGGAGGGCGAATGGATGGTCGAGGCGGCGCGACGCCACCAACGCAAGGTCCAGATGGGCACCCAGCGCCGCAGCTGGCCCGCGGTCATCGAAGGCATCCAGAAGATCCGCGAGGGCGCCATCGGCAGGGTCCTGTCCGCACGCACCTACTACGACAACGCCCGCCCCGGCATCGGACGCGGAAAGCCCGCGCCGGTTCCCGCGCACTTCGATTACAACCTCTGGCAGGGGCCGGTCCCGGAACGGCCGTTCGTCGACAACCTCCTTCACTACAACTGGCACTGGCGCTGGCATTGGGGCGGCGGTGAACTGGCCAACAACGGCGTCCACGCCCTCGACATCGCCCGCTGGGGACTCGGCGTCGATTACCCCACCCGCATCGCCTACGTCGGCGGCCGCTACCACCACGACGACGACCAGGAATCCCCCGACACCGCCATCGCCACCTACGACTTCGGCCAGGCCGGCGCGTCCTTCGATCACTCGAGCTGCAACCCGCGCGCCGAAGCCAAACGCACCTGGGTCACCCTCTACGGCGAACGCGGTTCCTTCGTCCAGGAGGGGTCCGGCTATCGCATCCACGACCTCAAGGGCGCCCAGATCGACGCGGGTTCCGGCCCCGGCGGCGATGTCGTCCACTTCAGGAACTGGATCGACGCCATCCGCGACGGAGCCCGCCTCAACCAGGACATCGAGGACGCCCAGCGAAGCACCCTGCTCTGTCACCTCGGGAACATCGCCTACCGCGTCCGCCGCGAGATCCACTTCGACCCGGTCCAACGCCAGATCGTCGGCGATGCCGAAGCCCGCGCCCTCTGGTCCCGCGAATACCGCCCCGGTTGGCAGCCCAGGGTCTGATCCACGCCCCACCCACAACCCAGCCCCAGCCTCCCCGCCGCCGCTTCCGCGGCTGGCGCCTTGTCATCCGGGGCGTTTCCTGAAATCCCAGGCCCATGCCGAAGAATCGGTCCGCCCGCATCCCCCGGGCCACGCCCCCCTCGAAGGCCGTCGCCATGACCCCCAAACCCGTCGCGCCCTTCACCCACACCCACACCCTCGCCCTCGCGATCGGCCTCCTCCTCGCCGCCATCGCCGCGCCCGCACCCCGGGCACACGCGGCCGACGGCTGGCATGACCTGTTCGATGGCCGGTCCCTCAACGGCTGGACCGCCAACGAAAAACCCGGGTCGTTCCAGGTCGTCGACGGCGCAATCGTCTGCAACGGGCCCCGTTCACACCTGTTCTACACCGGCCCGCTGCGCGGCGCGCGCTTCAGGGACTTCGAGTTCGAGGCCGAAATCCTCGCGCGGCCCGGCGCCAATTCGGGCGTCTACTTCCACACCGCCTTCCAGGAAAAGGACTGGCTCGCGAAGGGCTACGAGGTCCAGGTCAACGGCTCGGCCACCGGCGACGGCGGATACCGGGAACACAAACGCACCGGCAGCCTCTACGGCATCCGCAACGTCCACCGCACCCTCGTCCCCGACGACCAGTGGTTCACCCTCCGCATCCGCGTGGCGGACAAGCGGGTCACCGTCCACGTCGACGACCTCCTGACCGTCGATTACGTCGAACCCAACGACGCTCCCGATGGCGGGTACCGCGGTCGCCGCCTCGGCGAGGGGACCTTCGCGCTTCAGTGCCACGACCCGGGAAGCCGCGTTCTCTTCCGCAAGGTCCGGGTCCGCGACCTCGGACCGCACGCATCCGGCCCGCGTCCGGACCCGTCGGAATACCGCATCCCTCCGGCACTGGCGGCCCTGCATGCCAACAATTTTCCGGTCGTGGACCTGCACACCCACCTGAAAGGCGGTCTCACCCTCGACGACGTGCTCCGGCGCCAGCACCGAACCGGCATCAACGCGGGCATCGCTGTCAACGGCGGGCTGGGGTTCCCCATCACCAACGACGCCGGGCTCGACCGCGCCCTCGCGGAGATCGATCACCCCCTGGTCTACCGCGCGCTGCAGGGCGAGGGACGGGAATGGTCCCGGCTGTTCTCCCCCGAGGTCATCGCCCGGTTCGACTATGTGTTCACCGACGCGATGACCTTCTCCGATGATCAGGGCCGGCGGATGCGGCTTTGGATCCCGGAGGAGGTCCACATCGACGACCCGCAGGCGTTCATGGACCTGCTGGTGCGCCGGACGGTCGCGATTCTCGAAACCGAGCCCATCCAGGTCTGGGTGAACCCCACCTTCCTGCCCGCGGCCCTGGCGTCCCGGTACGACGAACTCTGGACCGAGGACCGCATGCGGCGGGTGATCGAGGCGGCGGTGAAACGGGGCATCGCCATCGAGATCAACGACCGCTTCCGCATCCCGAGCGCCGCGTTCGTTCGTCAGGCGCGGCAGGCGGGCGCTCGCTTCACCTTCGGCACCAACAACGGCGGCCGCGACGACCTCGGGAACCTCGACTACTGCGTGACGATCATTCGCGAGTGCGGGCTGAAATGGTCCGACTTCTGGTTGCCGGGTCGTAATCGAACTCCATGAGCCCGGGCCCCAGGTCCAAAGGCTCAGGTTGCCGAACCGCCCTGCCGCCACGCGCAAGCGCACTGGAAACCGGCTCCCGGACCGCCGCCCGCGGGACATCGCTCCACGCCGGCCAGCCGCCACCCGCCGGCTCCGCAGGCACGGCGGCCACCGGCGGTTTCGTCGCGCCGGTGATCCCGCGCAGACCGGCCACCGCGCTGACCAGGTCCCCGGCCTGATCGCCCAGGTTCGACGCGGATCCGGCGACCCGATCCGCCCACGCGGCGTTGTCCTGGGTGACCTGGTTGATCTGGGCCACGAGGACGTTCAGCTGCTGGATCCCGCCGTTCTGTTCGGTCGACGCCACGCTGATCTCGCCCACCAGCTCGTCCAGGTCGCGGATCCTGCCGACGATGTCCCGGAAACTCGCCGTCACCCGGGTGCTGTACTGGACGCCCAGGTCCGATTTCCGCAGCGAGTTCTCGATGCGGGCCGTGGTCTCGCGCGCGGCATCCGCGCTCCTCCGGGCGAGCCCCCGAACCGCGTCGGCCACCACGGCAAATCCCTTCCCCGCCTCGCCCGCCCGCGCGGCCTCGACGGCCGCATTCAAGGCGAGAAGGTTGGTCTGGAAGGCGATCTCATCGATGGTCCGGGTGATCTTCGCGATCTCGTCGCTCGCGGCCTTCAGCTCCGCCATGACAGCGCTCATGGCTTCCATTTCCACGGCCCCGGTCTCGGCGGCCTTGCGGGCATCCGAAGCCAGGGTCTTCGCACCCCCGGCATGCTGGGCGTTCCGCTGCGTCATGGCGGAAATCTGCTCGAGGGCCGCGGCGGCCTCCTGCAACGCGGCCGCCTGGTTCGCCGCCCCCTCCGCCAGATGCTGACTCGCACCCAGGATCTCCCCCGACGACCGTGCCGCGGTCTCACACGAGCCCTCCAGGGCGTCCGCCGCCGCCACCAGGGGACGCACGATCGTCCGGTCCACAAGCACCCAGATCCCCGCCCCGACCAGAACCGTCGTCGGCGGGATCCAGAGCATCGCCGACACCATCCCGCCTGGAACCGCCGATTGGATCCCCACACTCAACAACACCGCGCCGCAGCACGCCGAAACGATCTTGGTCCGGATTTTCATGGTGCCTTGCCCCTATCGCCCATCGGCGCCACGGAAACCGCCTTGAGCCTTCCGGGGCCCGGAACACCCGGTTTCAGGGTTATTGGGTATGCGCTGAACGATCGAATGCGGGACGCCCGGTAAGCGATGGCACGTGAACACCGCGATGCATGCCGAACCCCCGGGGGTGCGGGACGCGGGGATTTCGGGTTCGGGTGTCGGGTTGCGCAAACCGCCGGCTTCGGTTCCCATCCCGAACCTTCGCCGATGCTTGTCGCGCTGTTCTTCGCCTCGGGCGCCCTGGCGCTTGTGTACCAGGTGCTCTGGCAGCGCCAGCTCGCCCTGCTGTTCGGGAGCGGCTCCGCGGCCACGGCCGCCGTGCTCGCGGCCTTCCTCGCCGGCCTCGGCCTGGGCAGCGCCTGGATCGGCAGGCTCGCCCCACGATGCCGCCGTCCCTTGCTCGCCTACGCCGGCCTCGAACTGGTGATCGGCCTCGCCGCCCTGGCGGTGCCCTGGACGCTGTCCGCCCTGGAACCGGCCTTTCCCTGGCTCGAACAACGTCTCCACGACAACCACGCCGCCCTGCTCGCCGCGAAATCCGCCGTCGCCTTCCTCGCCCTCGCCGTCCCCACCATCGCCATGGGCGCAACGCTTCCCATGCTCGCCCAGGGCCTGGATCACGGACGGCGTCGATTCGGGCTGACCGCCGGCCGCTTCTACGTCGCCAACACCGCCGGCGCAGCCGTCGGCGCCCTGGCCGTCCCCTTCGCCCTGCTGCCCTTCCTCGGCCTGCGGCAAACCCTCCTCCTCGGCGCCCTGGCCAACGCGGTCGTCGCCGCCATCGCCTGGCACCTCGACCAACGGAACCCGCGATCCCCATCCCCCGCGATCGCGACGCCCTCGGCAACTCCCGCCCCACCCACCCCGACCCCCCATCCGAGCCCGGTAATCCGGGGCCTCCTGGCACTGGGCTTCACCTCCGGGGCCGCAACCTTCGCCCTCCAGGTCCTCTGGAACCGCGCGTTCGCCCAGGTCCACGAAAACTCCCTCCACGCGTTCGCCATCATCGCCGCCACGTTCATCCTCGCGCTGGCGGCCGGCGGACAGTTCGCCCGCGCCACCCTGCGCCGGGGCGCGGAACCTCGACGCCTCCTGGCGCGCGCGTGGATGGCCGCGGGGTTGATCACCCTCGTCTCACCCTGGGCCTTCGTCGCGGCCACCGGTCACCTGGCCTACCTCGGGACCGCCGACGGCGGCAGCCCGCCCGCCCGCCTCTTCGCCCTCGCCGCCCTGCTCCTCCTCCTGCCGATCGCCCTCCTGGGCACAGGCCTTCCCGCCCTCATGGAAGCCGCCGGACGCGAATCCGCCGCCCCGCCCGGCCCGCTGCTCGGCCGCCTGCTCGGCGTGAACATCGCGGGCTGCGTGACCGGCGCCCTGCTCGCCGGCTTCATCCTGCCGTCATGGCCGGGGCTTTGGGGGAGCATGATCCTGGCCGGCGCCGCCGTCTCCATCACCGCCGGTCTCACCCGCGCGACCACCACACCCCCACCCGCACCCACCCCGTCCCGACGCCGCCGCCAGACCCAGGCTCCGCCACGCCCAGCATCCCCAGCCCCCGCCGTCGCCGCCTGGACCCTCGCCGGCCTGCTGGCCTTCATCGCCGCCCGCGACCTTCCCCGGGTTCGTGTCAGTCCCCCAAACCAGGAACGGCTGCTCGACCTCCGCGAAGGACCCCACGGCATCGTCGCCGTCACCGAACGCCCGGGATCCCGACGGCTCAAACTGAACAACCATTACGCCCTCGGCGGTTCGCATGCCCTCGGAGATCAACGCATGCAATCCCACATCCCGCTCCTCCTCCACCCCAGCCCACGACGCGTCGGCCACCTCGGCCTCGGTACCGGGCTCTCCGCAAGCGGCATGCTCTTCCATCCCGTCACCTCCGCCGAGGTCGTCGAACTGGTGCCGGAGGTCATCGCCTCGGCCCGCAACCATTTCACCGACGGCAGCGCAGGGCTCTTCACCGATCCCAGGGTCCGCATCATCCACGGCGACGCACGGCTTCACCTCCGCACCCGGCCCGAACCCTACGACGTCCTGATCGGGGACCTCGTCGTCCCCTGGCGCCCCGGCGAAAGCAGCCTCTTCACCCTCGAACATTTCCAGGCCGCCCGGGACGCCCTTCGTCCCGATGGCCTCTTCTGCCTCTGGCTGCCCATGTTCCAGTTGTCCGAAACCGAAACCCGGATCGTGCTCCGCACCTTCCTGGCGGTCTTCCCCAATGCCGCCCTCTGGCGCGCGGACTTCTCCCCCGACCGCCCGGCCATCGGCCTTGTCGGCTCCACCAAACCGTTCCACCCAAACCCCGCCACCGTCCGCGCCCGCCTCGCGGAATCCCGACCCGACCCCGCCAACCCCCAGCTCGCGGTTCCGTTCGGCTTCTGGATGGGCTTCCTCGGGACACTCGAACCAACCGACCTCGACCCCTCGGAGCCACGCCGCCACACCGAGGACCGCCCCTGGCTGGAACTGCTCGGTGCCCGCACCCACCGCGCGAACGCTGACCGCCAGCCGGGCACCTTCACCGGACGCACCCTCCAACGCTGGCTGGCGGGCATCCGCACCGCCTCCGCCTCCCGGCTCCCCGGCCTTGCGGAGACCGAGACCGCGGCAGGCGCCGCCGGGGATCGCCTCTTCGAGTTCAGCCTGGCGCTCCTCGAGAACCAGCCCCACCTCGCCCTCCAGTTGCGCCGCGAACTCGAACGCCAGTTCCCACCCGAGGTCGCCCGAGCGGTGTTCGGCCCTCCACTCCCCTGAAAGCGCCCGGCCGAACGCCGGATGCCCCTGCTCGGGCAGCCGTCCCGATGCACCCGCCGTCCGGACCTCCACGGTGCGCTCCAGGTGATTCCGTGTCGGTTCCGGCCATTTCCGGACTCGACGCCTTGGCTTGACCACGGCTCCAATGTTGGGCGTGCATCGTAGCCTCCGAGGGTTGTCCACCCCCTTGACCGGGGTTGTCCTTCTGTTGGTCTCCGCCATCTCGTGGCCCACCCCGTCGCCAGGGGCCGAACCGGTGCGAACCCCCGCCACCCCGGCCCCCTCCGTCGCACCCCAGCCAGTCCAGATCGTCGTGGTCAGCTACGAGGGCAGCGTCGAAATCCAACGCGCCGGCTCCGACACCTGGATCCCCGCCGCCATCAACGCCGTGCTCCAACCCGGAGACCGCATCCGCACCGGACCCGAAGGCCGCGCCCTCATCCGCACCTCCCCCGGCAACCTCGCCCGCCTCCGCGCCGCCAGCGTGCTCGAGATCAAGGCCTCCTCCCAGCGCTCAGGCACCCTCATCAATCTCCTCCGCGGCTTCTTCCACTTCTTCGACCGCGACCGGTCCGCGGAACTCGAAATCCAGGACGGCCTCGCCTCCGCCGCATCCCTCGGCACCGACTTCGCCATCGCCGTCGACGACGACGGCCGCACCGAGGTCGGGGTCTTCGACGGACGGGTCCTCCTGAGCAACCGCGCCGGAAACCTCGAACTGCAGGCGGGCGAACTGGGCCGCGCCCTGCCAAACAGCTCCCCCGAACGCCCGCCCGGCGTCGCCCTCGATTCCCTCGTCCAATGGACCTGGTACTTCCCGGTCGTCGTCGACCCCGCGGAACTCCCCCTCTCCGCCGACGAAATCACCGCGCTGGACCCCGTCCTCGCCGCCTACCGGAGGGGCGCGATCCTGGAGGCACTCCGGCTCTGGCCCGACGGCGCCCCGGATTCCCCCACCGCCCGAATCCTCCATGCCGCATTGCGCCTGGCCGTCGGCGAACTGCCACCCGCGGCCTGGCTCGAGCAGGCATCCCAGGATTCCCCGGCCGCCCTCGCCCTCCGCGTCGTGGTCGATGCCACCCTGGGCCAGACGTCCGCCGCCACAGCCGCCGCCACGGCCGCGGCGGCCAACGCCCCGGATTCCGCCTCCCTGCTCCTCGCCAGATCCTACGCCCTGCAGGCCGCCCGCAAACTGCCCGAGGCGCTCACCGCCGCCCGCGAAGCCCGCGTCCGCGCCCCGTCCTTCGGGCCGGCCTGGACCCGCGAGGCGGAATTGCTCTTCGGCGAAGGGCGCCTCTCCGAAACCGATGACGCCCTCGAACAGGCCCTCCTCCACGCCCCGGACCTTCCCTCCACCCTCACCCTCCACGGGTTCGTCCTCGCCGGCCGCAACCGCACCCGCGATGCCCGCTCGGCCTTCGACGCCGCCATCGACGCCCACCCCGGCTTCGCCAATGCCTGGCTCGGCCGCGGCCTCGCCCGCATCCGAAACGGCGAACGCGCCGGCGGCATCGACGACCTCCTCGTCGCCGCCGCACTCGAACCACGCCGCGGCATGCTCCGCAGCTACCTGGGCAAGGGCTTCGCCGAGGCGGGCCGCGCCGAGGCCGCCAGCCACGAACTCGACCTCGCCCGCAACCTCGACGCCGCCGATCCCACCGCCTGGTTCTACGCCGCCCTCCAGGCCCAAACCGCCAACCGCGTCAACGAAGCCGCCCGGCTGCTCGAGGAATCCAAGGACCGCAACGACACCCGCGGACTCTACCGCTCCCAACTCCTGCTCGACCAGGACCGCGCCGTGCGCTCCGCCAACCTCGCCCGCATCTACCAGGACGCCGGCATGCCCGAGGTCGCCACCCGCGAGGCCATCCACGCCGTGGAGGCGGATTACTCCAACCACGCCGCCCACCTCTTCCTCGCCAACAGCTACCTCGGCCTCCGCGATCCCAACCTCTTCAGCCTCCGCTACGACACCCCCGCCTACTCCGAGTTCCTCCTCGCCAACCTCCTCTCCCCCGTCGGCGCCGGCACCCTCTCCCCGGCCGTCTCCCAGGCCGAGTACAGCAAGCTCTTCGAACGCGACGGCTTCGGCATCGTCACCGATGCCGAATACCTCAGCCGCGGAGCCTGGACCGTCTCCGGCGCCCAGTTCGGCAACTTCGGTAACAGCGCCTACGCCCTCGAGGGCTACTACCGCAACGACCCCGGCCAGTGGACGAACGGCGACATCGAACAGCGCCAGATCGGCCTGCAATGGAAACAGCAGCTGAGCCCCGCCGACAGCCTCTGGCTCCGCGTGTCCAACTTCGAAGCCGACAGCGGCGACCTCTTCCCCTTCCACGACCCCGCCAGGGTCAACTCCCTCGTCCGCCTCGAACGCTGGCAAAGCCCCGCCTTCACCGCCGGCTATCACCACGCCTGGCGCCCAGGCCTCCACACCCTCCTCCTCGCCGGCCGCGTCGAGGACGAAATCCGGTTCGTCGACCCCCTCCACTCCGCCATGGTCCTCGCACGATTCGGCGGCGAACCCGTCGAGTCCCGAAACCTCGGCTTCCGCCACCAGTTCGCCAACCGCCTCGTCCAATACCACGCCGAAGCCCAGCAGATCTGGGAAACCGAACAGTTCCGCACCATCGCCGGCGCCGCCGGCCGCTGGGGCAGCCTCGACACCCGCAGCACCCTCGACAAACCGTCCGAAATCGCCGGCGTGTTCGACGAACCCGCCAGCAACAGCAACGTCGACGACACCGTCTCCCGCGCCTCGGTCTACGCCTACGAAACCTGGACGCCCTGGAAACCGCTCTCCCTCACCGCCGGCATCGCCTACGAACACCAGACCTTCCCGGTCAACCACCGCACCGGCCCCATGCTCCCCGGCGACGAATCCCGCGACGCCTGGCTCCCCAAGGCCGGCCTGCTCTGGAAACCCTGGCAGGGCGCCGTCCTCCGCGGCGCCTACACCCGCTCCCTCAGCGGCGGCGGCTACAACCCCGTCCTCCAACTCGAACCCACCCACGTCGCCGGCATCATCCAATCCTACCGCAGCGTCATCCCCGAACCGCTCGGCGACACCCAGGCCGCCAGCCGCATCGACGTCGCCGGCCTCGCCTTCGAACAACGCCTCCCCTCAGGCACCTACGTCGGCGTCCTCGCCGAATGGATCGAGTCCGAGGTCTCCGCCCATGTCGGCGCATTCCACCTCGATTTCACCGACACCGGCGACCTCCTCGACCTCGCCCGCCCCGGCGCCACCCCCCGCACCCACGACTTCCGCGAACGCTCCCTCACCCTCACCGTCGACCAGATGCTCGGCGACTGGTTCACCGTGGGGGTCGTCTGGCGCGTCCAGGAGGCTCAGATCGACACCGACCTCCCCGATATGTCCACCCTGCCCCCACTCCCCCAGGACAACCGCCGCGAAGCCGTCCTCCACCAAGTCATGCCCCGCGTGACCTTCAACCACCCCTGCGGCGCCTTCGCCTCCCTCTCCGCCCGCTGGATGGACCAGGACAACCGCGAGGCAGACGCCGGCCTCGAAAACGATCCCCACTGGCAGATCGACGCCTGGATCGGCTACCGCCTCCGCCGTCGCCAGGCCGAACTGGCCCTCGGCCTCCTCAACGCCCTCGACGAGGACTACCGCATCAACCCGCTCAACACCTACGCCCAGCCGCCCCGCGAACGCACCCTCGCCGTCCGCTTCGGAATCCGGTTTTGAATCCCCACCGGCGCCCGGCGATCCTCGCCGCCATGCGCCGCCCATCCCCCGCCACCCCCGCCCCGGCACACCAACCGCCCAGGGCCGCCCTCGGCCCTGCCATCGCCCTCCCCTTCGCATTCACCCTCGCCCTGCTCGCTCTCCCCGGCATCCCATCCCTCGCCCATTCCCCAGGCCTTCCCTCCGTCCATGACACCACCGCCGGTGTGATCGCCCGCATCGCCAGGGAAGCCGGCGGCCGCGAAATCCGCCGCCTCGACGCCACCCGCGCCGAACAGTGGCTGACCCCCGGCGACCGTGAGGTCCTCGCCACCGGCCACCTGTCCTTCCACGCCGATCAACCGGTCCGCGTCTCCGTCTTCCACGACCGCTCCCTCGCACCCCGCCCGTTCTGGATCCGCGACGGCGGCTGGTCCCGCCGCGAACCGGACTTCCAGGCCGCCGGCGTCCGATTCGAGATCTGGGAAAGGGACTTCCCCGCCGGAAACATCGGCCTCGGCGTCCCCTCCCTCTCCGGTGGCGGCCGCCATTACCTCGTCGCCGTCCAACCCTCCCAGCCAAACCCACCCGCGCACCCCGACGGCGTCACCCTCACCGATCTCTACCCCGGCACGCTCCGCACCAACACCCTCACCCCGGACACCCCCCTCTGGGCCGACCGCTCCGAAACCCTCGGCACCGTCCCGCCAGGATTCGAAAACGCCACCCTCATCCAAACCCTCCACAGCCGACGCGACGACGGCCGCCTGGTCGGTCGCCTCCGCTGGACCCAACACCGCGCCGGACGCACCCCGGACCACGTGACACTCACCTGGTCCGACGACCCGCGCACCACCCAGACGATCCAGTGGCGCACGGCCTCCTCCGTCCCCCGCGGATCCGTCATCTTCGCCCGCGCGGAGGATGTCCCACCCGGCGCTTCCGCGTCGCACCCCGCCTGGCAACGCGTCGAAGCCACCACCTTCCCGCTTCACTCCCCGTCCACGGTCAACAACCCCGTGGTCCACCGCCACACCGCCCGGCTCACCGGCCTCCAGCCCGGCACCCGCTACGCCTACCGTGTCGGCACAGGATCCGGATTCCGCGCCTCCGAAACCCGGACGTTCGTGACAGCCCCGGCCGCCCCGCAGCCGTTCGCCTTCGTCTACATGGGCGATGCCCAGAACGGCCTCGATGCCTGGGGCCGCCTCGTCCGCGGCGCACGCCGCGAACGGCCCGACGCGGCGTTCTACCTGATGGCCGGCGACCTGGTGAACCGTGGCGCCGAGCGCGACGACTGGGACGAATTCTTCGAGAACGCCCGCGGCGTCTTCGACCACCGCCCCATCGTTCCGGTCATCGGCAACCACGAATGCCAGGGAGGTCATCCCACCCTCTACCTCCGCCATTTCGCACTCCCCGCCAACGGCCCCGCCGGCATCGAACCCGGACGCGCCTACTCGTTCGAGTACGGCAACGCCCTGTTCGTCGTCCTCGACTCCAACCTCGACCCGAAATCCCAGCTCCCCTGGCTGGAGGAAGTGCTGTCCCGAAGCAAAGCCCGCTGGAAAATCGTCGCCTACCACCACCCCGCCTATTCGTCCGCCCCCAACCGCGACAACAAACAGATCCGCGAACTCTGGGGCGCCGTGTTCGACCGCCATGCCGTCGACCTCGCCCTCCAGGGCCACGACCACGCCTACCTCCGCACCCACCCCCTCCGCGCCGGACAACCGGTCGCCTCCACCGCCGACGGCACCACCTACATCGTCTCCGTCTCCGGCACGAAGCTTTACAAACAGGACGCCTCCCAACCCACCACCGCCATCGGGTTCACCGACATCCCGACCTGGCAGGTGCTCGACCTCGCGATCGAGGGCGACCGACTCACCTACCGCGCCTACGACCGCGCCGGCCGCATCCGCGACACGTTCGTGATCGACAAGGGTGCGCGCTCCGACCCCTGAACCCGGCCGTCCACCCCACCCCGCACCCGGCAGCGGACACCGTCGACGGTCAGATGGCGGTGGCGCTCTCGGGCTCCTCGGAGAACAGCTTCACCGCCGCCAGCATGGCGGCCCGGATGGCGGCGAGTTCCCCCTCGCCCTTCACCTCGGTCAACACCCCGGACCGCCGGTAGTAGTCGATGAGCGGCCGGGTCTGCCGGTGGTAGTTCTTCAGGCGCACCAGGATCGTCTCCGCCTTGTCGTCGTCGCGCTGATACAGCGGCCCGCCGCAGTGGTTGCACAGACCCTCGTGCCGCGGCTTCTTGAACAACAGGTGGAACGGCGCCTGGCACTGCCGGCAGATCCTCCGCCCCGACAGCCGCCGCACAATCTCCCCGTCGGTCACCTCGAGATGCACCACACCCGTCACCTTCCGGTTCAACCCGTGCAGGATCTCGTCCAGCGCCTCCGCCTGCGCCACGGTCCTCGGAAACCCGTCGAGCACGAACCCATGCGCGGCATCGGGCTGCGCCAGCCGCGTGGCCACCATCCGCTCCGTGACATCGTCCGGCACAAGCTCCCCCCGATCCATGTACCCCTTCGCCAGCCGCCCGAGCTCGGTCTGGCGCTTGATGTTGTCCCGGAACAGGTCGCCGGTGGAGACATGAGGCAGGTGAAACGCCCTGCAGATGTGCTCCGCCTGCGTGCCCTTCCCGCTGCCAGGCCCGCCCAACAACACCAGATTCAACGCCGGCTCCGGTGTCGACGGCGGCGCCACATGCACCCTCATGAGCTGGTCCAACAACAGATAATCGTTCTCGCTGAACTCCGGATGCACCCCCACGGCCATCTGGTCCAACGCCTTCGCCAAACGCAGCTCCACCTCGTGCGCCGGCGCATCGGCATGCAGCATCATCAGCCGACCGCTGTCGTAGAAATGCTTCAACACCGGCGCCACCGTCCGACGGAACACATGCAGCCGATGACGCAGGATGTGCGGCTCGTCGTCGTGCCGCGCCGGACTGCGCCGGGCCACCCGCTCCAGAATCACGTGCTCCGGCAGATGCAGATACACCACCAGATCCAACCGCTGCCCCAGGTCCGCCAGAAGATCATCCAGGAAGCGCGCCTGACCCGCCGTCCGCGGAAACCCGTCCAACACCGTCCCCTTCCCCTCCGGCGGATGCCGCAGACATTCCTCCACCATCGCGTCCACATACTCGTCAGGCACGAGCTCGCCGTTCTGGACAAACTCCCGGGTGAGCAATCCCAGGGCCGTCCCATAGTTCGCCTTCTGACGCAACACGTCACCCAGGGCGATGGGATGAAGGCCGAATCGTCCGGCCAACGCATGGATCAGGGTTCCCTTGCCGGAACCCGTGGGACCGAGCAGCGCAATGTTCATAACGCAGGCTTCCTTCCTTCTGCCAACCGCACGGACGCAACCCCGCGGATCAGGTTCAACCCACGGGCCCGGCACCCCGAACCTCAACGCTCACACCGGCTTCGTACTTGCGGAAGTTCTCCCGAAACAGCCCGGCCAGACGCCTCGCCGTCGCGTCATACGCGCACACGTCCGCCCAGGTGGTCCTCGGCTGCAACACGTCCCTCGGCACCCCAGCCACCTCGGTCACCACCTCCAGCCCAAACACCGGATCCCGCCGCGTCGGCGCAGTCAACAGCTCCCCGTTGTGAATGCCGTCCACAATCGCCCGGGTCAGCGACAACTTCATCCGCCGCCCCACCCCGAACGCCCCACCCGTCCAACCGGTGTTCACCAGCCACACATTCGATCCGTGCCGATATATCCGCTCCGCCAGCAGCTCGGCGTACCGCGACGGATGCCACACCAGGAACGGCCCCCCGAAACACGGCGAAAACGTCGCCGTCGGCTCCGTCACCCCAACCTCCGTCCCCGCCACCTTCGCCGTGTACCCGCTGATGAAGTGATACATCACCTGCGCCGGCGACAGCCGGCTCACCGGCGGCAACACCCCGAAGGCGTCGCAGGTCAGAAAAATCACGTCCGTCGGATGCCCCGCCACACACGGAATCCGCGCGTTCCGGATGTATTCGATCGGATACGCCCCCCGCGTGTTCTCCGTGATGCTCGAGTCGTGGAAGTCCACCTCCCGGTCCTCCTCCAGCACCACGTTCTCCAACACCGCCCCGAAATGCAGCGCCTGGAAGATGTCCGGCTCCGTCTCCGGCGTCAGATCAATGGTCTTCGCATAACAGCCACCCTCGATGTTGAACACCCCATGGTCGCTCCAGCCGTGCTCGTCATCCCCGATCAGCAGCCGCCGCGGATCCGCCGACAACGTCGTCTTCCCCGTCCCCGACAACCCGAACATCAGCGAGGAAAGATGCGTGTTCCGATCCGCCGTCGCCGAACAGTGCATCGACAGCACCCCCTGCTTCGGCATCAGGTAGTTCATCACCGTGAACACCCCCTTCTTCATCTCCCCCGCATACTCCGTCCCGAGAATCACCATCTCCCGGTCCTCGAACGAAAGATCAATGCTCGTCCGCGACGTCATCCCCGTGGTGTGCGGGTTCGCCGGAAACTGTCCGGCGTTGTAGATCACGTAGTCCGGCGTCCCGAAATCCTCCAGCTCCCCCGCCCCGGGCCGGATCATCATGTTCGCCATGAACAACGCATGATACGGCCTCGCGCAGATCACCCGGATCTTCACCCGGTGATGCGTGTCCCACCCGGCATAGCCGTCCACGCAATACAACCGCTCCCGCGTGTTCAGAAAATCCTTCGCCCGCCGCCGGTTGATCTCGAAGCTGCGATGCTCGATCGGCACGTTCACCGGCCCCCACCAGATGTCCCCCTCCGACTCCGCACTCCGCACGATGTGCTTGTCCTGCGGCGAACGCCCCGTCTTGCTCCCCGAATACGCCACCAGCGCCCCGCTCTCCGCCAGCCGCGCGTCGCGGTCGAAACGGATCGCATCCTCGTACAGCCGCGCCGCCGGCAGGTTGCGCCCGATGTCCGCCACCGTGATCTCGTGGCTCCGAAGATCGAAGGGCTCACTCATATTCGTTCCATCGCTTCCCATCCCGGGAGTTCCCGCTCAACGCTCCCGACGCCGCCGGAACAGCCATAAGCTGGGCTGCTCCCAGAACCCGGTCAACAACAAGGTCGCTAATTCCCAGTCTCCTCGAGTTTCCGCGCCACCTCGGGCTTCGCCTCGATCTCCTGCGCCCGCCCCCACGCCTTCCGCGCATCCTCCAGCCGCCCCAGCTTGCGATAAATGTCCCCCAGATGGTCGAACAGCGTGGCGTCCGGCTCCTTCGACAACTCCACCGCCCGCAGTTGATGCGGCAGGGCCTCCTCCGAACGCCCCAGCTGATGCAAGACCCACGCCAGACTGTCGAGGTACGCCTCGTTGTCCGGCTCCAGCGAAACCGCCTTCTCAATCAGTTGCCTCGCCCGCTCCAGGTTCTGCCCCCGCTCCGCCCACATGTACCCGAGATAGTTCAAGGCATCCGCAAAGTCCGCCTTGCGCTCGATCGCCTTCTCGAACTGCACCGCCGCATCGTCAAACCGCCCCGACCGTTCGTACGCCACCCCCGACTGGAAATAGAAGATGTGGTCCAGGGCCTCCTCGGAAAACGCACCCCCGATCACCTCCGCCGCGGTGAAATGCCTCACGGCTTCCTCGTAACGCTTCAGATCCAACAGGGTCACGGCACTGAAGAACTCCAGCTGAAAGGTCGGTCGAAACCGCGCCCGCATGCGGTCCAGCACCCGCAACGCATCCTGCGCACGGCGATGCGTGAGATACGCGGTCGCCACGTCCATGTGCACGTCCTCCTGGTCGGGCCGCAGCAGCAGAACCTTGTCGAACGCGGAGACCGCGTCGTCGTAGCGCTTGGTCTCCAATGCCAGGATCCCAAGGCAGTAGTGCAAAAGCGGGTTCGTGGGCTGCTCAGTGGCCAGGACCGCAAGCTGCTCCGAGGCCTTCTCCCAGTTGTCCCCCCGCAGATAAATCGTCGCCAGCCGCCCGCGCAATCCCGGCAGATCCGGATGCGCCTCCAGCAGTTGCCGATACAGCGGCAGCGCCTTCGCCTCCGCGCCCACCTGCTGGTAAAGGTCCGCAAGCCGGAACCGCTCCAGCGGCTCACCCCCAGCCTGCGCCAGGGCGCGATCCAGCAGATCCTCGATCCGCGGCCGCAGATCCACACCCGACGGCTGCCGCACCCGGTGCAACACCCCATACGTCTCCGCCAACCCAAGAAGAAAGCCCGTGCTGGTGTCCGTCTGCTTCCCCGCTTCGTCCAAAACCGCCAGCGCCTCCGCAAACTGCCCCGCCCCCAGATACACCCGCGCCAGCATCTGATACGCCCCCAGACTCCGCGGCATCCGACGTATGGCCTCCTGATTCGCCGCGATCGCCGCCGGCCGATTGTCCTGAAGCGCATGCACCAACCCCAGCGATCCCCACACGATCCCCGAAGCATTCGTTCGGGCCGCCGACCGCTCCAACAGCCCACGAGCATCCTCCAACCGCCCCAAATCCAATAACTTGCGCGCCGCGTCCAGGGTCAGGGCCTCGTTCTCCGGTTCCAGGGTCGCCGCCACCTGGAAATGCTCCACCGCCCGCTCGGGTTCATTCCCCAGATCCGCCACCCAACCCGCCGCAAACCGGGCGTGCGCCTCAATCCGTCGCTCGTCGTCTGCCGAAAGCTCCAACTCCGGAGTCGCATACGCCTCCCCAGCCCGAACAACCCGCGGCCGCCCCGCCGACTCCGCCCCCCGCGTGCCCCGACACCCTGTCACAGCAACAACCACCACGATCCCCGCAGCCAAGGCGATGAAGAGGGCCGAACAACGGCGCATGCCGAAAACATGCTTCGGAAGCCCCGTTGCGTCAGCCAGTATTTCCGGCGACACCCCATCCGCCTCGAAACCGTGCGACCCTTGTGCTCAACCGATGACCCCACCGGCTCGAGGCAGGCAAAAACGACAAAGCACGAGACCGCGCAATACAGTCTCGTGAGGTCGCCTGATCCAATGTCGCCACCAACCCGCGTGGCGGAACGAGCCTGCAAGAACCCTTGGGCGCGTTCCCACGGAACACACCCCAAGGTCTCCAGACATCCGTCGCAGGGCCGGGATGGCCCGAAACGCAGGCCCCGCCTCGCGGCGGGGCCCAAAAACAGCCGGTCACCAGCCGTGCCAGCACGGCCAAGCCCGCACTACTTCTGCCAAGTGCGCTTCTTGTGACGATTGGCGCGCAACTTCTTGCGGCGCTTATGCTTGTTGATCTTCGCCTTCCGACGTTTCTTCAGCGATCCCATACGGTGATCCGTCTCCAATGCCCGGTCTCGAATTCAGTTCAGTACACGATCTTGTTCAACGGGTACTCGATGATCCCCTCCGCTCCGGCGGCCTTCAGCGACGGGATGATCTCCCGCACCACACGCTCGTCGAGGATGGTCTCCACCGCCACCCAGCCGGGCAGGCTGAGAGACGAGACGGTTGGATTACGCAACGCGGGCAGGGTTTGCAACACCTTTGGTAGGTTCTCTTGCGGAAGATTGAGCTTGAGACCCACTTTGGCCTCCGCCTCGATCGCCCCGCGAAGCAGCAGACAGAGGATCTCGATCTTCCGCCGCTTCCAAGAATCCTCCCACGCCCCGTGATTCACAATCATGCGCGGCGTCGAGGTCAGAAGCGTGTCCACGATCCGCAAACGATTGGCCCGCAACGAAGAACCCGTCTCCGTCACCTCGACGATCGCATCCACCAGTTCGTGCGCCTTCACCTCGGTCGCCCCCCACGAAAACTCCACTTCCGCCGTGACCTGATGCTTCTCCAGATACTGACGCGTGAGCTGCACCACCTCGGTCGCAATCCGCTTCCCCTGCAGATCCTTCGGCCCGCGGATCGGTGAATCCTCCGGAACCGCCAACACCCAGCGCGTCGGCTGTCGGGTGGCCTTGCTGAACAAAAACTCCCCGACCTCCCGCACGTCCGACCGGTTCTCCACCACCCAGTCGTGCCCGGTGATCCCAGCGTCCAGATACCCGTGCTCCACGTACCGGCTGATCTCCTGCGCCCGGATCAACCGGATCTGCAGCTCGGGATCATCCACGTGCGGCACATACGACCGGGAACTGACCTGAACGTTCCATCCCGCCCGGGACAGCTTCTCCAGGGTCGCCTCCTGCAGACTCCCCTTCGGAAGCCCCAGGCGCAGGACCTTCCCTTCACCGCTATTGCTCGCGTCGGCGCTCATAAAAACTCAAATCCCGAATCCAACCACCCTCCCCGCCTCGATCCTCACCCTCCCCGCCACCATGGCCGCCACCACCGCCGGATAGAGACGCCGCTCCGCGTCCTGAATCCGCTCGTGCAACCGCCCCGCGGTGTCCCCGTCCAGCACCGGCACCGCCACCTGCCCGATGATCGGCCCGCTGTCGATGCCCTCATCCACGAAATGCACGGTGCAACCGGTCACCTTCACGCCCCGATCCAACGCCTGCCGCCACGCCTCCAGCCCGGGAAACGACGGCAGCAGCGAGGGGTGAATGTTGATCACCCGCTGCGGAAACGCCCGCAGAAACGCCCCCTTCAGTATCCGCATGAACCCCGCCAACACCACCAGGTCCACCCCCGCCTCCCGCAACGCCCCGATGTACGCCGCCTCCGCCGCCTCATCCAGCTTCGTCCGATACCCACCCGGCGGCAGATGAACGGCCCGAATCCCCCGCTCCGCCGCCCGCTCCATGATCCCCGCCCCGCCCACGTCGCTGATCACCAACGCCACGTCCGCCGCAATCACCCCCGCACGACAGGCGTCGGCAATCGCCACGAAATTCGATCCCTTCCCGGATCCCAACACCCCGATCCGCATCCGTCCTGGAGTCGTCGTCGTCAAAGGCCGTTTTGGTACGCACCACCCGCCATGGAAACAAGGACAAAGCCGCCGCAATCAACCCCAACCACCCCCAACCGGCCCGCCACCCCCCCCTCCCACCCGCGTGTCAATGCTTGACGCCCGGCCTCCAACCGCCGATGCAGGGACCATGCACCCTGGGAAGCAGCCCACCCGCCCCCCCTCAGCCTTCACCCTCATCGAACTCCTGGTCGTCATCGCCATCATCGCGATCCTCGCCAGCATGCTCCTCCCCAGCCTCTCCAAGGCCAAAAACCGCGCCCAGGCCATCAAGTGCGTCAACAACCTCAAACAGCTCAGCATCATCTGGACGCTCTACGCCGACGAAAATGACGACCGCCTCGCCGCCAACGGCCGCGGGGATTCAACCGCGGTCCCCACCTGGGTCGGCGGCAGCTTCGAAAGCACCCTCGCCGACAACACCAACGCCTTCCTCATGACCGACCCCCGCCGATCCCTCTTCGGCCCCTACCTCAAAAGCCCCGAACTCTATCGCTGCCCCTCCGACCGCTCCCAAATCGTCGTCGCCGGCAGAAAACAACCCGTCGTCCGCAGCTACGGCATGAACGCCCACATGGGCTGGGAACCCTACGACCGCAACGGCAACCCCGAACGCTACCGCGACCTCCCCATGGCCGGCTACCGCGCCTACCGCAAGTCCACCGACGTCACCGTCCCCGGCCCCGCCGAAACCTTCGTCTTCGCCGAGGTCCATAGCGAAAGCATCTGCCGCCCGTTCTTCGGTGTCCTCATGGGCCGCTCCGTCTTCTACCACCTGCCCGCCAACTATCACGAGCGCAGCACCGTCATCTCCTTCGCCGACGGCCACGTCGACCGCCATCGCTGGGTCGATCCCCGCACCTACAACCCCCCGCGTACCATCGCCTGGCACAGCCATAACTACGGCTCCCCCAACAACCGCGATCTCGTCTGGCTCCAGGAACGCACCTCCGCCCGCAACTGATCCGAGGCAAACCCGCCCCCCCTCGCCCGCACCGACCGCTTCAGAACCCCGTCCGACCCTTGGCAGAGGCCCCTTCCTGGCTTCAGCCGGACGCTCGCCACTTCCCCCGCGCCAACCCGCAGACCCTCCCCCACACTCCCGGCAACCGCCACGGCCGTTGCCATGAAACCACCCACCCCAAACCCGTCACCGAAAACCCGCCGCGCCTTCCTCTCCCAGTCCGCTGCCGCCGCCTCCCTCACCCTCCTCAACCCCCGCACCACCTTCGCCACCCAGGCAAACTCCCAGGTGTCCATCGGCCTCATCGGCTGCGGCGGTCGCGGCAAATGGATCACCGACCTCTTCCGTAAACACGGCGGTTACCACCTCGCCGCCGTCGCCGACTACTTCCCCGACCGCGCCGAGACCGCGGCCGACGAACTGGGCGCACCCGCGAACCGCCGCTTCGCCGGGCGCGAGGGCTTCAAGCGCCTCCTCGACCTGCCCCTCGACGCCGTCGTCATCCAGACACCCCCCTACTTCCACCCCGAACAGACCGCCGCAGCCGTCGACGCCGGAAAACACGTCTTCCTCGCCAAACCCGTCGCCGTCGATGTCCCCGGCTGCCTCACCATCGAGGCCGCCGGCCGCAAGGCCACCGCCAAACGCCAGGTCTTCCTCGTGGATTTCCAGACCCGCGCCCACCCCGCCTACCAGGAGGTCGCCCGCTGGATCCACTCCGGCCGCATCGGCCGGGTCATCACCGCGGAATCCAACTACCAGACCAGCCTCATGTTCCCAGCCATGGGCCAGGAATTGGCCCGCGACCCCGACAACCCCGAACTGCGCCTCCGCTGCTGGGCCATCGACCGTGTCCTCTCCGGCGATGTCATCACCGAACAGAACATCCACGCCCTCGACGTCCTCACCTGGTTCCTCGACGCCGCCCCCTCCCGCGCCGTCGGCACCGGCGGCCTGTCCCGCGGCTTCGGCTCCTGCTGGGACCATTTCGCCCTCGTCTTCACCTTCCCCAACAGAATCCCCGCCACCTTCTCCTCCAAACAGGCAGGCCACGCCTACGACGACATCCTCTGCCGGGTCTACGGATCCGAAGGCACCGTCGATTCCCACTACTTCGGCGAGGTCTGGGCCCGGTCCCGTACCGACGGCTTCAACAGCGGAAAACTGGCCAACCTCTATACCGATGGCGCGGTCCGCAACATCGCCACCTTCCATGCTGCCATCACCTCCGGCGACGCCTCCAATCCCACGGTTCCACCCAGCGTCCGAAGCAACCTCACCACCATCCTCGGACGCACCGCCGCCCGCGAAGGCACCGAGGTGACCTGGGACGACATGATGCGCCGCAACGAGCACCTCGAGTTCCCCGCCCACCGCCTGCGCGCCTGACCACCCTCCCAGGAATCGGAGGCGACACTGAAACCAGGGACTTGGCACCGGACCACGGCGACCCGGGCCCCGCACCACCACGGCGCACCCAAGCCTCAGAGCCCGTCTGAAAATTCGAAGAGGTCCTGTTTTCGAGGAAAAGGCCGGATGGCGAGGCGCGACGAGGGAGCATACCCGCCAGAGGTCTGTGACCGAGGAGCAACGAAGCCAGCCGGCCTTTTCCTCGAAAACCCTTCGGGCGACGGTTCTTTTGGGCTGGGCCTGTGTTGGCTCGGCCGTTACAGCCCGCTGCGGGGATGCACCGGCCTCGCCGCCTTGGCCCAGCCCAAAATCCCTCGTCGCAGGACCCCTTCCAATTTTCAGACGGGCTCTCAGGTCCAGGCAACTTCAACAAACTCCCCCGGAACGATTTAGAACACTCCATTCGCCCCGCCGCGCCGCCGCCCGAACCCGCCCGAACCCCCCGGGATAACGGCCGGCACCAACCCGTCCTTACCGCCCGAAAACTATTGCCGAAACCGCTTTGACCCTCCGAAACCGCCGCTGCTACAGGGCGAATGCGCGCGGAGGTTTCCACCGCGCCAAGGAGGTCATCATGCACAAAACCAAATACCCATGGCTCGCCACCCTCGCGGTGGCCATCGCAACCCTCGCCCACCCGCTCACCGCGGGCGCGGCGGAACCGGGTTCCGACAAAAACCCGGCGCCGGCGACCACCAAGGCCACCGGCTCCCGAAACACCGCCAACTCGACGTCGAAACGCGACACCTACCCGTTCCGCGGGAAGATCGCGTCCTTCGACGCCAAGACCCAGGCCCTCACCCTCGAGGGCAGGACCACCCGCCGCGTCATCCACCTGAACGCCCAGACCCGCCTCGTCCGACAAGGCCAACCGGCGCGCGCCGAGGACCTCAAGGCCGGCGAACCCGTCGGCGGCACGCTCCGGAAGTCACCCGAAGGCCGCGAGGAAGCCCTGCTCATCCGCATCGGCCCCAAGGATGCCCCGGCCGCCCCGGCCACACCCGCCAGCCCGGCCAACCCGGGTCAACCGCCGACGGATCCATCGGAATCCATCGGGGCCACCGACACCCCGGCCGCCCCCTGATGGGCACGGCCTGAGCGCCGCACAGGCGCATCTCAACACCGAATGACACCCGGGGGCAGGCAACCCACCTGCCCCCATTCCTTTCCAGCCACCCCACCCCGACCGACCGACCCATCCCATCCTTCCCTCACATTCCACCCATCGCTGCCAACAGGTCCGTGGGTCTCACCGAAGCCGGTTCGCCGTTTGACCGCCCTCCGACCGGCTCCTAGAGTGCGCCTCTTTGTTATGAAGATCGTCGTCTGCGACCCGGTCGCACCCAAGGGGATCGCTCGCCTCCAGGAGCGCAAGGAGTTCGTCGTGGAGGTCATCGGCAAGAAACTGCCGGAAGCCGAATTGCTTCCCAGGATCCGCGACGCCGTCGCCCTGGTGGTCCGTTCGGAAACCAAGATCACCCGCGCGGTCATCGATGCCGCCCCCCAACTCAAGGTCGTCGGCCGCGCGGGCGTCGGCGTGGATAACGTCGATGTCGAGGCCGCCACCGCCCGCGGCGTGGTGGTCATAAACACCCCGGCCGGCAACACGATCTCCACCGCCGAGCTGACCTTCTCCATGCTCCTCGCCATGGCCCGGAAAATCCCGCAGGCCAGCGCCTCCATGCGCGCCGGCGAGTGGAACCGCAAGGCCTTCTCCGGAACCGAACTGTACGGCAAAACCCTCGGCATCCTCGGCATGGGCCGCATCGGCACCGAGGTCGCCCGCCGCGCCCGCGCCTTCGGCATGTCCGTCCTCGCCTACGACCCCTACCTGTCCCACGCCCGAGCCCAGGCCCTCGATATCCAGCTCGCCGCCCTCGACCAGGTCTTCGCCAACGCCGACTTCATCACCGTCCACATGCCCATGACCGACGAAACCCGGGGCATGATCAACGCCACCACCATCGCCACGATGAAGAAGGGCGTCCGCCTCCTCAACTGCGCCCGCGGCGGCATCATCGTCGAAGCCGACCTCCTCGCCGCCGTCCAAAGCGGCCACGTCGCCGGCGCCGCCCTCGATGTCTTCGAAACCGAACCGCCCCCGGCCGACTTCCCCCTCCGCGCCCTCCCCCAGGTCATCATGACCCCACACCTCGGCGCCAGCACCGACGAGGCCCAGGAAAACGTCGGCATCGAGGTCGCCGACGCCATCACCGCCTTCCTCCTCGAAGGCGAGGTCCGCAACGCCGTCAACCTCCCCGCCCTCGACGCCAAATCCTACGCCCACCTCCGCCCCTACCTCCTGCTCGGCGAAAAAATCGGCCGCCTCCTCGGCCAGCTCGCCCCCAAACAACTCGACCGCGTCTATATCACCTACGGCGGCAAAGCCCGCGAACTCCCCGCCACCGACCCCGTCACCCGCGCCATCCTCCGCGGCCTGCTCGAACCCAGCTCAGGCCCCGACCTCAACTTCGTCAATGTCCGCGCCGTCGCCGCCAACCGCGGCCTCGTGGTCGAGGAGAAGCGCTCCGACGAACCGGTCACCTTCAACGAGTGGCTCCATGTCGCCGTCTATTCCGGCGACAAGAAAACCTCCGCCGGCGGCACCTTCTTCGGTTCTCCCGACAACCCACGCATCGTCCGCCTCTTCAGCACCCCCACCGAAATCCCCATCCGCGGCACGCTCCTCCTCGTCCGCAACAAGGACCGGCCCGGCATCGTCGGCCACCTCGGCACCCTGCTCGGCCGCCATAGCGTCAACATCGCCAGCATGACCCTCAGCCGCGACCACCAGGGCGGCGAAGCCCTCACCGTGCTCAACCTCGACAGCGCCCCCTCACCCGCCGCCCTCGAGGAAATGACCACCGACCCCGACATCACCAGCGCCAGGGTCGTTCACCTTTAACCCCACCCCCCACCACCTCCCACCCCATGCGCGTCCAACCCAGGCTGCGGCCCCCAATCCCCCGCATCCCCACCCTCGCCCTCGCCCTCGCCCTCGCCTTCCTCACCCCGGGCACCACCCCCTCCGCCTCCGCCCAGGTCCTCGTCAAAGGCAAGGGCGTCGAAATCACCCAGGCCGAACTGGACGACGCCTTCATCACCCTTCGCGGCGCCATGGCCGCCCAGGGCCGCCCCTTCCCCGAACAGCAACGCGCCGTCTTCGAACGCCAGCTCCTCGAGAAACTCGCCCTCACCGAGATCCTCATGAGCAAGGCCACCGCCGCCGACAAAACCAAGGCCCGCGAAAAGGTCTCCAAAATCCTCGCCGAGGAACGCGCCCGCGCCAAATCCGACGCCCGCTTCGAAGCCCAGATCCGCGCCGCCGGCCTCTCACCCGCCACCTTCGAAGCCCAACTCCTCGAACGCGCCACCTGCGAGGAGGTCATGGACCGCGAACTCCGCCCCCAGCTCGGCGTCACCCCCCAGAAGGTCCGCGAATTCTACGACCGCAATGCCGCCGAGTTCCAACAGCCGGAACGCATCAAGCTCCAGCAAATCGTCCTCTCCTTCCGCAACGCCAGCGGCGGCGCCATCACCGACGCCGAGAAAACCGAAAAGAAATCCATCGCCCAGCAACTGGTCGACCGCGCCCGCAAGGGCGAGGACTTCGCCGCCCTGGTCAAACAGTACTCCGACGACCCCGCCGGCCGCGAACGGGGCGGGGACTACATCTTCCCCATCGGCAAAATGGTCCCCGAGTTCGAGTCCGCCGTCCTCAGCCTCAAAACCAACCAGGTCAGCGACATCATCTCCACCCCCTACGCCTTCCACATCGTCAAATTGCTCGAACGCCTGCCCGGAGAACAAACCCCCTTCGAAAAGCTCGCCGACCAGATCCAGATGCGACTGGAACTGGAGGCGACCCAGGCCAAACTGCCCGAGTTCCAGAAGCAGTTGTTCGACGCCGCAGGGGTCCAGTTCACCCCCGCTCCCTGAGGCCCGGCGGTTCGGCCCTCAGAACCCGCGCACGCGGTAGAAGCCCCGCGACTCCCCGCCGGTCCCCACGCTGAACCGAAACTCCCGACCGGGAGTCACTTCCTCCAGCACAGCACCCGGAACCGGCTCCCAGTCCCAGCCGGGCTCCACCCGGCGCATCAGCTCGAACCGACCCGGCACCGGGCTACCGCTCACCCGAAACCCCAGCCGAACAGTGCCCCCCGTCAGCTCCGGAAGCCCCGTCCAACTGAGCGACGTCGGCGCGGTCCCCGATGCGCTCACCGCCAACGCCGGCCCCCAGTCGAGCGCATACCCGCCAAACACCAGCGCCCGCACCTGGAGCAGGTAATCCCCCGCCTCCGAAGGCTCGAAGGAAAATCCGCCCGCCGCCGCCGCCCGCGGCACCCCCACAACACCCAGCCGCTCCATCCCGGCAAAGGTCACCTCGTCGAAATACCACCCGATCCCAGGGTCGGTCTGCGGATAATAGCTGCCGCTGCCCGCGTACCGGTACACGAAGCGCACGTGCAGAGTCCGCCCCGCATACCCGGCCAGCGAGACCGCCCTCGATTGGTACGAGGTCTCCCCGGCACCGTCCGTCCCGTCCTGCCCATACACCTCCACCCACGACCGCCCCTCATCCAACGAAACCTGAACACTCGCCCGCTGGCGCCCGCTGGCATACCCCAGCCGGCTCCGAAACCGAAGCTCCGCCGCCGCCCCCGCCAGAAAACCGCGCTCGTACTCCAGTGCCTGGTCCTCCGGAGGATTCGGATGCGCGAGACGAAAGGCCCGTGACCCCGCCGCCACCGGCGAGGTCACCGTCACGGGATACGTCCCGCTCGTCCCGTCCCGAAACCCCGCCAACTGCGCCTCCGCGCCTTCCACCACCGTCCCCGGCTCCAGTACCGCCGACCGCCATTCGTGACCGTCCGCTTTCGGCACCGGGTTGAAGCTGAATCCCGATGCCACCCCCACCGGAACCTGCGCCGCCCCCGCCACCACCGGAACCACGGCGTCCACCCCCGGCACCTGCGGATCAAACGCCCGAACGTGATAGTTGAACTGACGTACCTCCCCGCCGATCCGAACTCCCCGGATCTCCACGGCATACTCGATGTCCGCCGCCGGCCGCGCCGCCGTCATCGGCCGCGCGGTGTCCAACGCCGACGGATGCCACACCAGCGTGGGTTCCCCGATCGAACCAGCCACCGCTTCCATCCGCACCGCCACCGGCACCCCGTTGCTCGTCAGCGTCACGGTCGCCCCGCTGAAGTCCGCTCCGGCATGCGCGAACGACCACCGCGGAAACACCTGCATGTACGGAACGTAACCCGGAGGCGGCCACGCCACGTACGCCTCGCGCGTTCCCGGTCGTTCAGTCCCGAACCTCCCGTCAAACACCCAGATCGCGTTCGCCTCCCACCGACCGTCACCACCCGGCACATCCCCCGTCCCCATCACCCGCGTCTGCGGATACAACAACCACCGGCGATGCCCCACCGCCGTGTTCCCAGCCCCGTAATCCTCCATGTACCCGTCCACCGACGCCGGCCCCGAACTGCCCAACGCCAGATTCGAGTTCTCCGCTCCGTCAGCCCCCGCCTCGGTGTAACAGGCCCAGCTCGCCGGCGGATAATGACTCAGCGATCCCTGCGCGCTCATCATTAACGCCGCCTCCTGCGCCTTCACACTGTACGCCGCATCCCACGTCACCCCCGCAGGCACCCCCGCCATCGCCCGGTAATAGTTCACCCGCCGTATCACCGCATCCTTGAACCCCGCGTCCGTCGTCCCCGCCACACATCCGTCGTACGCCCCCGTCCATCCGGACTCCACCCCGCCCGAAGCCGCATGCACCGTGTTGTAGAAGTTCCGGACTTCCTCCCGATTCCCCACATCCACCTGATACCCCGCGCCAGCCCCCGCCTGCCCCAACGCCCTGCCCCCACCCACGATTCCCGACGCCTCCCCGCCGATCGGCACCCTCGGCGGCTCGCCCAAATCCGGAACGCCGCCCTCACCACCGGATTCCCCACCCCCCCCACACACATCCCCCGTCGCCACCGCCACACCGCATGCCATCGTCACCCACCCCACCCAGCGACCCCTCCCCCACCACCCCCGCCCCGCCCTCGACCACAGCCCACTCGCGGCTTCCGACTTCAGCTTCGTCGACACAGGGTTCTCCAGAAGGGTGTTCATAACGGGCGCTTGCTCCGGGACAACGCGTGGCACCATCCCCGCAGGTGAACGACCTCGCAAGGCCGGACATTCAACCCGCCGCCCGCCCCTCCTTCCCCGACCGTTCAGACCCCGAGTCGAACCCCGGGCCGAAGCCCGCCCCCAGCCAAAAACTCCCGTGCCGTCATCCGCCGCCGACCCTCCCGCTGCAACACCCGCACCTTCAACGCCCGGGTGCCATCTCCCACCCCCACCCACAGCACCTCGCCCCGCGCCTCCCCCACCACCCCCGCCTCCACCCGATCCGCCACCGCCACCTCCATAGGTTCCGCTTCCCAGACCTTCAGCATCTCCACCGCTCCGCCTTCCACCGGCATCGTGGTGAACGCCCCCGGCCACGGATTCAACGCCCGCACCTGCCTGTCCAACCGCGCCACCGACTGCGCCCAGTCCATCCGCCCGTCCTCCTTGACCAGCTTCCGCGCATACGTCGCCCCGTCCGCAGGCTGCGGCACCGGGGTCAACGTCCCCGACAACCATTCCGGCAACACCCGGCGCATCAGCTCCGCCCCCAGCACCGCGAGCCGGTCGTGCAGCGTCTGCCCGGTGTCATCCGGCCGGATCGGCGTCCGCTCCACCGCCAGCATGTCCCCGGTGTCGAGCCCCGCATCCATCCGCATGATCGTCACCCCTGCCTCGACATCCCCCTCCAGAATCGCCCAGGTGATCGGCGCCGCCCCCCGCCATCGCGGCAGGATCGAGGTGTGCACGTTGAGACATCCGAACCGGGGAACCGCCAGCACCTGAACCGGCAGAATCTGTCCGTACGCCGCCACCACCACCACGTCCGGCGCCAGGGCGGTCAGCGCCTCCACAAAACCCGGATCCCGCGCACGCGCAGGCTGCAACACCCGCAACCCCAACGCCTCCGCCTCCTGCTTCACCGGCGGCGCCTGAACCCGCATCCCCCGTCCCACCGGCTTGTCCGGCTGCACCACCACCCCGGCGATCTCCCACCGCCCATCCCGCGCCAACACCCCAAGCACCACCCGCGCAAGCTCCGCAGTGCCCATGAACACCAACCGCGGACGCGATCCAGTCATCGAGAAATCATGCTCCCGGTTCAATCAAGCGACGGACACCAACGGCCCAACAATCCACCGACGATCAGGAACGCGGCAACGACGCCGCATCCCCGTGCCCCACCCCCGGCACCACCACCGCCGCATCCCCGCCCTCAGGCAGAAAGGTGGTCGACCCGTCGCTCACCGCCGGTTTGCGCAGCCGCGCCAGGATCTTGAGAATGTCCAGAAGCACCAGCATCGGCTCCTGCGTCGAGTCGATCAGGTGGATCAGCGTGTCCGGGTAACAGTCCAGCACCGCCCGCGTCTCACGCTTGTAGGTCTCCAGCCGGGTCCGGATCACCTCGACGTTCGCGTCGTCCAGCCGGTTCTCCTTCAACGCCCGCCGCTGCAACCGCACCACCAGCTTGTCCATCACCGGACAAAACAGATCGAGAATCGCCTTCACCTCGATCAGGTCCTCCATGATCCGGACCTGGTTGGGATTCCGCGGAATGCCATCCAACACCAAAGTGTCGGCGTCCGGGTTGAACCGGCCGTTGGCGATCAGCCCATGCACCGACTGACGCCACAGCTCCACCGTCGGCTCGTCCGGGACCAACCGCCCCTTGGAGGCGTACTCGACGAACACCCGGCCCAACGGGGAGTCCACCCGCAGACTGCGGAACGCATCCCCCGACGAGAAATGCACGAAGTTCGGAATCTGACCGAGGATCTTGCCCTGGGTCCCCTTTCCCGCGCCCGGCGGTCCGAAGAGGAGAATCGCGCGGTACTTCATAGGCCCTCGCAGAAAACAACGCCCTACGCCGGCCTGGGCCGCAGCTGCACCTCGCCAATGTCGCTGAACCGCACCTGCACCTCGTGACCCTTCAGCGCCGCCAATCCCATCTCGCTCGCGCTGATCCGCGTGATCCGCGTGCCGATCACCTCGCCCTTCGCCGACTTGATCACCAGCACGAGATCCTTGTCCCCGTCCGCACGGGCCACACGGAAGAACTGCGGAAAGCTCCGCTCGAAGAACTGACGGTTGAACTCAACCTCCCCACGCTTGTAGACCGCCGGCTGGGCGGTCGACGAAGCGGCCGACGCCTTGCCGGCGCTCAGGGAAAGCCCGGACCCTGCAAGCCCCGCGGACGCAAGCTCCTGCGCCCCGGTGTTCTGAACCTCCTGCGGCGCCTCATACTGACTCTCCAACTGCACGTCCTCCCGCACCCGCGTCGGCATGCACAGGAACAGAATGGGCCCCAGAATCGGCAGAATCAGACTCGTCCCCATCACCGCCGCCGCAGGGTAGTTCCGATACACCGAAACCTCGTACGCCACATAAAGGTTCGCCGCCAGGATCACCAAAACGATGAACATCCCCCCCTGCGTCGAAAACAGCGCCGAAAACAGCCCCGGCCGCTTCGCCGGCCGCTCCACCTTCCCCGGCGGATCCTTCACCACCACCTCCGGCCTGGCTTCCACCCCCAGATCCGGCGCGTCAATGAACGCCTGAACCCATTCCTTCAGCTTCTCATCCTTCGAAAGCTCCATCAGCGTCTCCTGCGCGAAACGATCCCACGGAATCCGCCCCGTCAGCCCCCCGCTGCTCCTCCGAATCACCGACCCATCATCGTTCGGCGCCACCAACTCGCCCGTCACCACCGAGCCATCCGACATCTTGAAGTCCGGTGCCGGTGCCTCCACTGCCGAGAACACCAACGCCAGCCCAAGGGCGATTTGCAGCAGCCAACGCATGATCGAGGCTGGATAACAGACCCCTCGGGAACAGCGAAAGGAAAATTAGGACCCTCCACGACGCTGGCGCGGCGGATGACACCCCTCCAACGCCAACAACCGTCGCTTCCATTCCACCCCCGCCGAAAACCCACCAAGCGCACCCCCGGCCGCCAACACCCGGTGACACGGCACCAACACCGGTATCGGATTCGCCCCGCACGCCTGCCCCACCGCCCGCGCCGCCCCAGGACACCCCAGCGCCTTCGCCAAATCCGCATACTGCCGCGTCTGACCCATCGGTATCCCCTGCAACGCCTTCCACACCCGCTTCTGAAACTCCGTCGCCGTCGACCAATCCAACGGCGGCAACACCCGCGGCCGACGCCCCGCCAGTATCGTGTTGATCGCCTCCGTCGCCGCATCCAACCACTCCAACTGCTCCCGACTCGCCTTCCCCACCCCCTTCCGCACCACACCCCCCCCACCCCCCGGAAACACCACCCCAGCCAACCCCCGCTCCGTGAAAACGGCGGAAAACGTCCCGAAAGCTGTGGGAATCGAAGCACTAAACATACTCCTAGGCCAATACGACGTACGTGATTCAACTAGACGGATCGACGTATTGTCAACGTTCCGCGGCTTCAGCTTCAGGACCTCGGGTTTGACTTTTCAGGACGTCCTCCCACCCTTGCCCGCCATGACCCGCCGATCGTTCGCGTCCGTCGCCTGCCTCGCCCTCACCCTCACCACCGCCTGCCTCACCCGCCTCGCGCCCTCCACCGTCGCAGCCGACCAACCCGCCACCTTCCCGGTCAGCAGCCTCTCCTTCGCCCGCCCCGCCTCCTGGGACTGGGTCCCCAGCCAGTCCCCCATGCGCAAGGCGGTCCTCAAGGTCCCCAACGCCTCCGGTGAAGCCGGCGAGGTCATCTTCTTCCACTTCGGACCCGGCAACGGCGGCGGTACCCAGGCCAACGTCGAACGCTGGTTCCGCCAGTTCCGCGAACCCAAGGACCAAATCAAGGCACGCACCGAGGAAGCCAAGTCGGGCTCCGCCAAGGTCACCTACGTCCTCGCCGAAGGCACCTACCTGAGCGGCATGCCCGGCGGACCCCAAACCCCCAAACCCGGCTTCGCCCTCCTCGGCGCCATCCTCGAGGATCCCGCAGGCCATATCTTCATCCGCTTCACCGGCCCCAAGGCCGTCGTGGACTCCGGCACCGCCGACTTCCGGAAGATGGTCGAGTCCGCAAAGCCCTGAACCTGGAGCCCCGCCGCTCCCCTCACTGGTCGCGCACAGACCCCGCCCCCCCACGCAACGGGTGGCCGGCACACCGTGCCACCCCCAGAGCCGTCCACACCGTTCTGTGGTTCCAGCCTCGATCGGGTTGCCCAACCTCTCCAGCAACCCTCCCCCCCGGCAGACCTTCCCGCCCGCGACCCCCTCGCCCCACCCTTCTCCCAGGCGAGGGATTCCCCACGACGCCAACCGCGGCGCGGCGGTGAATCACGAACCATTCATTGACACATCGCTCCGGGAGCGGTAGCCCTTACCCGTCTCACGCACGGAGGAAGCTCACGCTTCTTCACCCCTTCGCCGGTGCGGGGACACAAGGAGCAAGCCCAACAACGATTGCACGACCCCGATTCCCCGGAATCGGACGGCGTGTCCCTTAGGCCCGGAGCCCCGGTATCGCACCACCTCCGGTGGCCACCGGCACGCCCTCCGTTCCCGCGGAACACGACCCCATCGCATCACGGACCGGCACCCGCACCCCCATCCAGCCCGCCGCCCCGCACCATGCTAACCCTCCCCCACCCTCCCCTTTGCCAAACACCTTCCGGCCTGCGCCTAAGCGACCGCCCGGTCGCCCGGCGCCAGCCCCTCCGTCCGTCAAACCCATCGTTTATCCCATGACCAAAACATCCCAACGCATCGCCCTCGGCGCCGCCGGCGCCCTGCTGGCCGCAGTCCAAGCCCACGCGTCCTTCGTCGTGTACTACAACATGACGAACCCGCTGAACGATTACATCGCCGGCTTCCCCTACGTCGAAGTCGCCGACGAAATCACCCTCGCCGACGGACCCCGCTTCTTCGAAGGCGCCCGCATCGCCTACTTCGGCGCCGACTTCGACGGCGATGAAACCCTGACCCTCACCCTCTACCGCATGGACGGGCCACCCAACCCCGCCAGCTTCGGCTTCGATACCCCGGGCTCCGTCCTCTTCACCCAAACCATCCCCATCGCCGCCGCACCCCTCGGCATCGCCGAATTCTCCGACCCCTCCGGTGTCATCGTCCTGCCCGACGTCATCGCCGTCGGCCTCTCCTTCCAGGGCATCGACCCCTCCCAAACCCCAGGCAACCCGGACGCCGGCCCCCTCATCTACGACCCGCCCACCACCGGCTCCAGCTTCGGCGATTACTGGCTCCGCGGCGTCCCCAACCCCACCGACCCCTGGGCCCTCTACAGCTTCAACGGCGAACCCAACGCCAACCTCGGCATCGAAATCAGCGTTTCCCCCGATTCCGATGACGACGGCATCGCCGATTCCGCCGACAACTGCCCCTCCACCCCCAACCCCGATCAGGCCGACACCGACAATGACGGCGTCGGCGACGCCTGCGACGCCTGCGTCAACGGCGCCGATTCCGATAACGACGGCGTCTGCGACGATGTCGATGCCTACCCCAACTCCCGTGATGTCGGCGGAACCGTCCACGTCGGCGACTGCTACACCGGCGTCCTCAACGTCGTCTTCCCCAACGGCAGCACCATCAGCGACCTCATTCACACCATCGCCGTCCGCGCCAGGAACCACGGTCAGTTCGTCAGCGGCGTCGCCCACCTCACCCTCCGACTCCGCCTCTCCAGGGTCATCAGCCACGCCGACGCCCGCGCCATCCTGAAATGCGCCGCCAAATCCAAAGGCCACGGCCGCGGTCACGGTCACGACCACGATGACGACGACGACGATGACGATCGCGATGACCGCGATGACGACCGCGAAGGCCGCGGCCGAAACGAGGGCAAGGGCAAACCCAAAAGCAACGGCCGCTGAGCCGGTCGCATACCTGGTCCCGCCTCGCATTCCGTCCCACTGACCAGCAATCGGGTGCCCCTGCGCCAGCAGGTGGCACCCTTCCCATCCCCGCATCCCGGAACCCCCTTGCGCCCCATGCGGGCAGGGAGTTCCGGGATGTTCTTTTTGTCAGGCATGCTGCCCGCTCCCCAACGACAAGCGTTGTTTCGCACCGCGGGTAACCTTCCGCCTCGGGCGTTGTCTGGATTCCCATAACCGGACAGCCGCGGAGCCATCCTCCCTACCCGAACTTCAGGGTTGAGGTTTTCTCCGTATTCCGTCCCCCTTCGTTCAAAGTCATGAAAGCCCGGCTTCTGCTTTCCCTGTCGCTGGCGTTCAACGTCCTGCTTGCCGCCCTCGTCGTCCGCTCGGTGCTGTTCCCTGCGCGGCAACCCGAACCCACCCCCGAGCCCGCCGGACCCTCCCAGTCCCAGACCCCACCCCACACCCCGCGAACCGCCACGGCCAACCCGTCCGATCCGGCCACCACCACCCCCCAGACTCCCGCCCCAGGGCCCCGCCGCTTCACCTGGGAACAGGTCGAATCCCCCGACTACCGCGAGTACATCGCCAACCTCCGCGCCATCGGCTGCCCCGAGGAAACCATCCGCGACATCATCACCGCCGACGTCACCAAACTGTACGAAGCCAAACGCAAGACAGCCCGCGGCGGACCCCGCAAATTCGAGTTCTGGAAACCGGGCAACCCCATCGCCTCCATGCTCGGCGACCCGGAAACCCTGAAGGCCCTCCGCGCCCTCGAGGAGGAAAAGGCCCGCGTCCTCCGCGAACTGGGCATCGACGCCCCCCCAGCCAACCCCATCCTCTCCGCCGTCGGCGGCGACCCCATGGAGTTGATGTTCGATTTCGTCTCCGACTCCAAGCGCCTCGAGATCAGCAAGGTCATGGCCGATCACCAGACCAGGATGGCCGAAACCATGCGCGACGGAAATCCCGACGGCGAATCGGTCCTCCGTATGCAGCGCGAAATGGAGCAGGCCCTGCGCGAAAAACTCACACCCGAGGAGTTCCGCGAATACCAACTCCGCTTCTCCGTCACCGCCAACACCCTCCGCCAGCAGATCGCCGGCTTCGACCCCTCCGAGGAGGAGTTCCTCAAGGTCTTCGAACTCCGATCCGCCTTCGACGAAACCTACTCGCCCTTCGGCATGGGCAACGAAACCGAGGCGGAACAACGCAAACGCACCGAGGCCAACGAAGCCCTCAACAACAGCATCCGCGACGCCCTCGGCCCCGAACGTTATGAGGACTACCGGCGTGCCCAGGACCACACCTACCAGCAGCTCCACCAGGTCGCCCGCAAGGCCGGCCTGCCCACCGCCACGGCCAACGATGTCTACGCCATGAAACGAACCGCCGAACAGCAGGCCGCCGAAATCCGCGCCAACATCGACCTGTCCCACGAACAGCGCAGCGCCGCCCTCCAGGCCATCCGCGCCGAAACCGAGGCCAGCATGCGCCAGACCCTCGGCGACACCGCCTGGGACCAATACAACCGCCCCAACAACACCTGGTGGCTCCGCAACATCGCCCCCTCCGGGAACACCGCCCCCGCCAACGTCACCCCCCAACCCACCGCCGTCATCCCCACCCCCTGACCCCCCCACCTCCAATCCCCACGCCTCCCCCTCACCCCGCCCCATCCCTCCTCCCAAGAGGAAGGACTTTCTTTGAACCCGTTTCCCCGCTAAGCATCGGCCGTGCCGGCATCCAACCGCAGCGGGGAACTCGTGCTGCGAGGCGTGGCTGCGTCCCCAGGCGTTTCGCGGGGCAAAATCCTCGTCATCACCGAGTCCCAACCCTCGATCGAATCACGCACGATCGAGCCCTCCGAGATCGAGTCCGAAATCCAACGACTCGAACAGGCCCTCGTTGAAACACGCTTCGAGGTCCAGGGACTCCAGGCCAGCTTCCAGGCGCGCCTCGAGGAACAGGCACGCCTCAACGACACCACCAGCTTCAAGGACGCCGCCGCCATCCTCGACGTCCACCTCCTCGTCCTCGAAGACCCCGTCCTCCTCGACGAAACGACCCGCCGCATCCGCGAACAGCAGCAGAACGCCGGCGCCGCCTTCGGCGAGGTGTCCCGCCAGTACGTCGAGATGCTCGGCGCCCTCGACGACCCCTTCTTCCGCGAACGCGCCACCGACGTCCGCGATGTCACCCAGCGCGTCCTCAACCGGCTCTCCGGCCAATCCCACGGCGCCCACCTCCCCACGCTCCAGGAACCGGTCATCATCGTCAGCCGCGACCTCACCCCCTCCATGACCGCCCAGCTCGACCGCCGCCTGGTCCTGGGCTTCGCCACCGACGTCGGCAGCCGCACCTCCCACACCGCCATCCTCGCCTGCTCCCTCGGCATCCCCGCCGTCGTCGGCCTCCACTCCATCACCGCCCAGGTCGCCTCGGGCCAGCCCGCCCTCCTCGACGGCCATACCGGCGTCGTCTACCTCAATCCCACCGACCAGACCCTCTTCGAGTACGGCCAGCTCGCCCGACGCCGGGTCCAGATCGAACATCGCCTCGCCGAACTCCGCGACCAGCCCGCCGTCACCCTCGACGGCAACCGAATCCTGCTCTCCGCCAACATCGAACTGGCCGAGGACGTCCCCTGCGTCCGCGAGGCGGGCGCCGACGGCGTCGGCCTGTTCCGCACCGAATACCTCTTCCTCCAGGGCTCCAGCCTGCCCGACGAGGAGGCCCAGTACGCCGCCTACCGCACCGCCGCCGAAGCCCTCGCTCCCAACCCCGTCATCGTCCGCACCCTCGACATCGGCGGCGACAAGTTCAGCCCCCACCTGTCGATGCCCAAGGAGGTCAACCCCTCCCTCGGCTGGCGCGCCATCCGCTTCTGCCTCCAGGAGGAGGCCATCTTCCGCACCCAGCTCCGCGCCATCCTCCGCGCCAGCGCCCATGGCAACGTCAAACTGATGTACCCCATGGTCTCCGGCGTCGATGAACTGCTCCAGGCCAACCAGCACCTCGAGGCCTGCAAACAACAGCTCCTCGCCCAGGGCTCCCCTTTCGACCCCGACATCGAGGTCGGCGTCATGATCGAAATCCCCTCCGCCGTCCTCGTCGCCCGACACCTCGCCCGCCACGTCAACTTCTTCAGCATCGGCACCAACGACCTCATCCAGTACTCCCTCGCCGTCGACCGCCTCAACGACCGCATCGCCCACCTCTACGAACCCACCCACCCCGCCGTCCTCCAGGCCATTCACCTCACCGTCCAGGCCGGCCGCAACGCCGGCATCTGGGTCGGCGCCTGCGGCGAAATGGCCAGCGACCCCATCCTCGTCCCCCTCCTCCTCGGCCTCGGCGTCCACGAACTGAGCGTCGCCGCCGCCGGCGTGCCCCGCATCAAACACATGATCCGCGCCTGCCACCTCGAGGAAACCCGCACCCTCGCCCAGTGGGCCCTCGACCAACCCAGCGGCTCCGCCATCCTCGAACGCGCCGAATCCTTCGCGCGCCGCATCAGCCCCGACCTCCTCGACCCCTCCCTCTCCCACCCCTCCCCGTCATGAAAGCCCTCATCCTCGCGGCCGGCTACGCCACCCGCCTCCACCCGCTCACCCTCACCCAGCCCAAACCCCTCCTCCACGTCGCAGGCAAACCCATGGTCGAGTACGTCCTCGACCACCTCGCCCCCATCCCCGACATCAACGAAACCTTCCTCGTCAGCAACTCCCGCTTCATCCTCCCCTTCCAACGCTGGGCCGCCGATTACCAGCGCCGCTTCCCCTCCCGCCCCCTCTCCGTCATCGAGGACGGCTCCACCCACGAATCCAACCGCCTCGGCGCCATCGGCGACCTCCACCTCGCCCTCGATCGCGCCACCATCGACGACGACCTCATCGTCGTCGCCGGCGACAACCTCTTCAGCCAGTCCCTCGCCGCCTTCGGCGACTTCTGCCGCTCCCGCAACGCCCCCGTCGTCGGTATCTACGACGTCGGCAGCCTCGACCTCGCCCGCCGTTACAACAACCTCGAACTCGACAACGCCGGTCGCGTCCTCCGCTTCGAGGAAAAACCCGACCACCCCGCCAGCACCCTCGTCGGCATCGCCCTCTACTTCTACCCCCGCAACACCCTCCCCCTCATCCGCCAATACGTCGCCGAGGGCAACAACCCCGACCAACCCGGCCGCCTCGTCCAGTGGATGTGCCCCCGCACCCCCTTCTACGCCTGGCAGGTCCCCGGCCTCTGGTACGACATCGGCTCCAAGGAAACCCTCGAGGAAGCCAATCGCATCTTCGCCTGCGCCGCCTCCAAGGACCGCCGCTGACCACCACACCACCGCCACGCCCCACCCCTCCCACCCGCCCGCCAGGCCTCCAAACCAACCAGCCGACCACATCCCCAGGCACCCCAAACCCTCCCTCCCCACAAACCGTCGACGCGCGCCGCCGTGAAGCTGTTGCTCGACACCCTCCGGTTCGCCGCCGGCAAACTCGCCGTCGTCCTCCTCGTCGCCACCGTCGTCGTCGGCTTCGCCTTCGTCGCCTCCTGGCTGCGCTCCCAAAAGGACCTCCAGTCCCGCATCGATTCCCTCCGCCTCGATACCCAGACGGCCTGGAACGATTGGCAGACCAACCGCCTCCGCGCCCTCGACGCCGAATTGCGCCTCCACCAGCTCGAGGCCGCCCGCCCCAATCCCATCCTCCACCCCTCCGACTACCTGACCTGGCGCACCGACCTGAAGCTCGCCCAGACAGCCGCCCAGGCCGCCAACACCGCCCGCGATCAGGCCCGCAACCTCCACGACCGACTCCGCGCGCGCCTCGACGGCCTCGAAACCCAGGTCGACACCACCCTCCACACCCTCCTCCGAACCACCCTCGAAACCTGGCCCGCCATCGCCATCGCCGCCGCCGCCCTCCTCCTCGGTCCCGTCGCCTGGAAGGCGTTCTGGTTCTACGCCATCGCCCCCATCGCCGGCCGATCCCCCCCCATCCACCTTCTCCCTCCCGACTCACCGGGCTCCTGCCAAATCGTTGCCCACGGCAAATGCATCGAGGTCGCCGTCGAACCCGGTACCCCCCTCCTCACCCGCATGGCCTGGCTCCAGCAATACGCCCCGGGCCTCGAAAAACGCACCCGCCTCCTCTTCGACCCCAGCTTCCCCTTCGTCAGCTACGCGTCCGGCCTCCGCGAAATGACCGAGATCCGCGCTCGCCCCGCCGAACCGACGAACCCAGGCCCCAACCCTCACCCGAACCCAACCGCCAACACCGTCGTGCTCACCGCCGCCGACGACCCCAACGCCTACCTCCTCGCCCTCCGCCTCGACAACCACCCCGGCATCGTCCTCAAACCCGGTGTGGTCGTCGCCGTCCAGGGCCCCATCGTCCTCCGCAGCCGCTGGCGCCTCTCCAGCGTCCACGCCTGGATCTCCGGCCGCCTCCGCCACCTCCTCTTCGCCGGCACCGGCACCCTCTACCTCTCAGGCCACGCCGGCATCGACTGGCAGACCGCCTCCTCCCCGGTCGTCGTCGAGGAAGCCCTCGTCCTCGGCTACGACGCCCGCACCCCCTTCGCCACCGCCCGAACCGAAACCTTCTGGCCCTACCTCCGCGACCGAACCTCCCTCTTCGATTACCGCTTCCCCGGCAACCACGCCTTCGTCCGCCAAACCGCCGCTTCCCCGGACGCCCGCCGCCACGCCAACCCCCTCTCCCGCGCCATCGACACCGTCCTCGGCACCATCGGCCGATTGCTCGGGTTCTGAGCCCCACCCGGATCCTCACCGCAACCGCCCACCTCCCCCCGCCCTCGGCTCGCCCACAACCCCGCACCACGACAAAGGGCGGGCGCAGGCCCAAGCCCACGCCCGCCCTCGAATCCCCATCGGCGCAACCGCGCCAACGCGACCGCCCCGCCGCCGCTCAGCGACGGATCAACCGGTACAGCCGCGACACACCACCGGCGTTCACGATCACCACGTTGTTCGCTCCCTCGGTGATCACCGGCGCCGTGTCGTCCGCCCATCCCCCGGGCAACGCCGCACTCGATTGCAGCACAAACCCGCCCGCCGACGACGGCCACGCAATCCGCACCCCGGCTCCCGACCGCGACACGGCAAGCGTCGGCGACGGCTCCGGCGTCGTCCCACCCTTCGCACCCACCGCCGCGAGCGCTTCCACCCGCAACCCGGTCGGGCCACCCGCGGCGTCACCGTTCGTGACCCGGAAGTCGATGTGGTTCACACCCGCGCGGAAGACCCGGTCGACCGAAAACGCCGAAAGCGCGGCGAACCCTGACTGCGCCGCGCCGGTGGGCACGCCGTTCACCACGAGCTCCGCCGAGTTGTCCGAAGCCCAGGTGCCCGAAAGGACCACCGTGGACGCATCATAGCCGGTGAGGTCGAGGTTCAGCCGGTACACATACACACCGCCGGCCGTGGCGGCGCTCGGATCCGCCCGCGGCCCGATCCATCGCGACACCTCGTTGTTCGCGATCCACGGTCCCTCGACGATGGGGAACAGCGTGCTGTCCTGCGCGAACACCTGCGTCGAGGCCGCGTTGTCCGCGTTGGTCACCAGGGTGTAGTGCGGATCGACGGCGCCGTCAGCCAGCAGCACCCGATCCCCGTCCACGCCCGAGTCATACAACCCCGGCACCGCCTCCAGCACCCGCACCCGCGCCACAGCGCTGCCCACGACGCCGACCGAGTTCCGCACGTCCACGGTGTATTCACCCGCGTCGGCCGCCATGAGGTTCTCCATCACCAGCACGGCCTCGGTCTGGCCGGCCAACACCGCACCGTCCTTCTTCCACTGGTAGGTCAGCGTGCCACCACCCGCCGCCGCCACGCTCAAGCTCGCCGACCCGCCCTCCACCAGCGTCGCCCCCGCGGGCTGCGCGAGAATCACCGGGGCCATGCCCGTCTCCGGCAACACCATCACGTTGTCCATGAGCACCGTGTGGTCGCCACCGGCGTTGTCCCCCGTGAACCGCAGCACACCTTCCGTCCCCGACGCCGTGAACGTCGCCTGCCGCACATAATACGGGTTCGCCGCACCCACGGGCTGGAAGAACTCCTCATGGATCACCTCGTCGTTGAAGGTCACCCGAAGCCCGCTGTCCTCACCGCCACAGCACGCACGCGCGTTCATCAGGAACGCCACCAGATAGGTCCGACCCTCGGTCAAACCGGTGAGGTTCTGCGCCACGAACGAACCGGCACCCTGCATGAACAGCACCAGATCCCCCGCGTTCGCCCGGCCGTTGTCGCTGAACGGCCCGACGCCATCGATGTTCGCTCCGCGCCCGCCTCCCCCGACCTCCCAGCCGGCCACGGCGTCGAAATATCCAGGGAACGGAAAGACACTCCCGCTGGCTTCAAAACTCGGGTTCCGCACCACAACCTGGCCGGGATCCCGCTGCACCACCGTCACCCCGTCCACCAGCAGCGTCGCATCCCCCACCGGGGTCGTCCGGAATTCCAACGGCAGGTTCGCCGCCTCCGCGACGAACGACACGTGATGGAAATGGTACGGCTGCGCCTCGCCCACCGGCTCGATGGCCGCGATGTTCGCCACCGCCTTGCCCCCCAGGCTCACCACCAGATCCATCCGGGCCTCCCCCTCCGGACAGCAGTTCCTCACGTTGTAGAAGAACTGCAGCCAGTAGTTCTTCCCCGGAATCAACCCGCGCACTTCCTGGGTCAGGAACGACGCACCCTGCACCAGCGCCACCTGCTTGCGGTCCGGAATCAGCCCGTTGTCGGCAAACGGTTGGCCCGCCGCATTCATGCCCGTGCTCGGCCCACCCACCCAACCCGGGATCTCCCCGTACCCAACCCCCGACGCCGCCGGGGTGCTGTCAAAACTCGGGTTCTTCAACGGCGCCGCCACAACCGCGACGCTGATCTGGTTCCGGATCGGAAGCCCGCCGGTGTCCGTGATCTGGATGTTCCCACTCCCACGCGCCAGCCCCTGGATCCGTACGGTCTGCTCCTGCCCGCCACCCCGCGCAAACCGCACCACCGCGCGCGGCGTCAACGCCCCGCCCGCATCCACGAACCGCACCGTCCCCGGTGTCGTGCTCGCCAACACCACCTCGACGTCCCGCACCGCCAACGCATCCGCCGGCGCCCGCACAATCACATCCATGGCCTCCCCCACCCCAAGCTCCGCGACCTCCGGCACCAACGACACCGGATCCACCTCCGGCGGTATCTCCCCCGTGATCTTCACATCGTCCAGCAGCACGGTCTGATCCCCCGCCGCGGTCTGCGCAAACTCGATGACATGCGCCACGTCCGTCGATTGAAACGTCACCGTGCGCGTCCGGTACGCGGCCGACCCACCCACAGGCGTCACGTCCTCGTCGAACACCACCTGCTCCCCCACACGCACCCGAAGATGCGGACGCCCCCCGGTCGGGGCGTTGTAGGCGAACGAAAGCTGATACGAACGCCCCGCCACCACCCGCACCGACTGCCGCACCAGACTTTCCCCATTCAGGAACAGCACGTGATCCTGGTCCGGCGCCGTCCCGTTGTCCGCGTACGGCCCCGCTCCCGAGTTGTTGATCCCGTACTGACCCTCCGCGGTCCACCCGAAGAGATTCGCAGGAGCCAGCAGCCCGCTGTCCAACACATCGCCACTGGCCTCGAAACTGGGATTCAACACCGCCAGCGAATCCGCATCCCGCTGCACCACCGTCACCGAATCCAACAGCGCCGTCGCATCCCCGCTCGCCACGGTGGTGAACCCAAGCGTCACGGTGTCCGACTCCGCGGTGAACGCCACCGTCCGTGACCGATACGGATTCCCGTCCGTCACCGGCCGCACGTTCGCGATCTTGTCCAACTCCACCCCATTCACCTTGGTGATGAGATCGATCGCCCCGCCGCAACACCCGCGCGCGTCATAGGCAAACTGGATGATGTACCGCTTCCCGGCCTCCAGACCGGTGATGTCCTGGGTCACGTCCCCGCTCCCCTGCTTGAACAACACCTGGATCCCGTCCGGGATCGGCGTGCCGCCGTTGTGAAACGGCCCCTCCGCCCGGTTCGCCCCGCTGGCCCCGGCCCAGAAATCCACCGGCCCGTAAAACGGCCAGGTGTCCGTGTAGTTGGCCTCGAAACTCGGGTTCTGCACCAATCCGGCCTGCGCCGAACCCGCACTGATCAGGGCGGTCAACACCCATCGCCCGGTGGTCGTGATTCTCGCTGTTTTCATGGCAGATGACACAAGGGCACGACAATGCCGACGCGGCACCGCCTGAACCCTCTCGTGGAACGCCGGCAGAGTTACCGACCCCATCCCGTCACCGCAAGCACGACCATGAACCGGCAACGTTCCAAAACCCACACGCCACCCCGTAACCCGTGCCCGCCCGCGTCAGGGCACCTCGGGACGCGCCGGCCCGTCGTAGGGCTTCGCCCCAAGCTCCCGGTTCAGACTGTGGCGCACCGTCAACAGCCCGGGATCCGTGGTCTCCGGGGCACCAATGAACCCGTGATACCGCCCCATCCAGTACGCCAGCAGCCACCCGGCCGGCTCCACCACGTCCCGCCCTCCCTCCCCGCCGTCCGCCTGCATCAACCAGCGATCCCACCGCATCGGTTCCGTCTCCCGCGGCACAAACGTCCGCGTCCCACCCTTCAGCGCCACATGACCCGCCGGCGTCCGCAGATCCGCCCGATGCGAGTTCTGATACGACCACGCACGCAGATCAAGCGGCCACGCCCGCAGGTGCTCCACCGAGGCATCGGCTTCGATCCGGTTCCCGGTCAGCGCCCCGTAGAGGTAGTTGAACCACGGGTTCCGCTCCACCCGCACAACCTCGTAGCTGCGCTCGTACCCCCGCATGTACAGCGCCCGAAGATCGGGGTCCTGCTCGAGCCGTAGCAGGTTCCACCAACACCAGAAGGCGAGCTCGTCCAGGAAGTGCAGAATGCTGTCCGGCGGGAACGTGTTCCGCGCCCGCAGGGTGAAGTCCGGATACCCCAGCGCCACAAGCTGCCGATACCCCGCCGCAAACCGCTCGTCCCCGGTCGCCACCTCCGCGGTCTTCAAAAACGAAAGCACTTCCACCGCCTGCAACGCCCGGTCGTACTTGCCCTCGTCCCCAAGGAAATACTCCGGATCCCACCGCCCCCATCGCGTCGGCTTGCCGTCCTTGTCGATCAGCCGCCACCCGTTCTCCATCAGATGCGCAGCCACCCGCGCAAGATGACGCTTCGCCTGCCCGGCCTCCGCCGCGTCCGCCACCAGATCCAGGAACAACCCGATCGAGTAGAACTGGGAACAGATCTCGTCGCTCGAGGTGTCACCCTTCCACTCGAAACGCCCGTCCGCGGTGTCGTGCCACTCGGCGGAATAACCGCCCGACCCGTGACCGGCCTGATGCCCCCGCTCGCCCTTCACCCACACCGACCGCGCCGGAAACCCGGGAATGCCCGTCATCGCCTCCAGCCAGCGCAGCGAGTGAAAGGTGTTGGTCGCCTCGCGCCGCGCCTCGGGATCCCCGGTCACTGCATAACGATAGGCCTGCGCGGCAAGATAGTTCCCGCTGTACCCGCCGTCGTTGTCGCTGATCTCCCGGACGAACTGCCCCAGACCCGCATCCCACTCGAGCTTGTGCACAAACCCCAGCCGCTTCTGCCCCCATTCCTCCAGGTGCCGCTCATAATACGCCGCCTTCTTCGCCAGGGTGTACGGTTCATACTCCAGAATCCCCAACCCGCGCTCGGTGGCCATCACCACCGTCCGACCCGCCACCGCCACCGCGTTGACCCGGTCGTCCGGCAGCCACCGCACCCCCGCGAAATACTGGAACTCCCCGCCCCCGAGCCACCGGATCACCCCACGGCTGGTCCCCATCCAGAGGTCGTTGGTGAACCCACGCGCCAGACAGGTGAGATCCTCGAACGGCAAACCGTCCACCCCGCGCACCGAGGTCAACGACATGCCACGCACCACCGCCAAACCCCGGTCGGTCGCCATCTCGATCGCCCCGTCCCGCGCCAGCGCGTCACGCGTCCGTCTCGACGGCATTTCGCCCCAGTCCCAGCCCTGGTCCGCCCGGAAGCCATACGCATCGAACCCGCCGAATCTCCCCGACGAAAACGTCGTCAGCCGCCCCGCCCCCTGCACGTACAGCAGCCCCCCCTGCGGCACCAACCGCGCCACCCCGAACGGCGCGGCGTTCGTCGACCACGCCTCCAACCGCCCACCGCGGACCCGGAACAGGTGTGACCCGGACGCCGCCACGATCTCCCCGCGGTACTCCGCCACGTCGGACACCGACCTCCCGTCCACCCGCTCCCATCCACCCTGGCCCGCACCGGCACCCTCGCGCCGATGCAACCCCGCCTCCCCCATCGCCCACAACGCACCCCCCGCACTCACCAACCGCACCACCCCCGAGGTCATCCCCGCCTCCGCCACCAATCCCGCTGCCCCAAGCCGCAACACCCCCTCGCGCGTGCCCACGAAGAACACGCCATCATGCGCCGCCACCGCGCCCGCGGCCCCGTTCATCGGCACCTGCCGCCCGACCTCCTGCAGGTAGGGCACATCCGCCACCACCTGGGTGGACCGAAAGGTCCGAACCGGCTCCCCGCCCGCGGCACCCGCAACCCCCGCCCCCCAGATCGCTCCGCCCAGGACCGCCCATGCCCATCCCCAGACCCGAATGAACCGCTTGTATCCCTGCCGATTCCTTCCGGACCGACGACCCGCTTCCACCCCTTTTTCCGTTTCCATCGCGTTCTGTTTGCCCCGTGTCTCGTGTTTCGTGTTTCGCAGATCGTCGTTCGCACGTGCCCTTGCGGCGGTCCACCCGCGGCAAGGACACCCCGCCTACCGCGGCGCCCCGGGCCGGGAACGGAGGACGAGTTCCAGGTTGCGCTTGGCAATGGCGTCCCCCGGCCGCGTGCGCAGCACCTCGCGGAAATGGGCCTCCGCCTCCCGAAGCCGTCCCAGTCGCAGACAGGCGAGTCCGGCGTTGTTGCGCGCCTGGTAATGGTCGGGGTTCAGCCGAAGCGCCTCCAGGAACTCCGCCTCGGCCTCGGTCAGCTTGTTCTGCTGAAGCAGCACCAGCCCCAGGTGGTAGCGCACATCGTCCAGATCCGGGCGCAGCTCCAGGGCAAGCCGCAACACCCCCTCGGCCCGCGAAAGATCCCCCAGCGTCAGGGAAACCTTGGCCAGCTCGGCCATCGCCTCGGCATCCCTCGGATTCTCCCGCAGCTTGAATTGGTTCAGCTCCGAGATCGCCTTCAGCGTCCGCATCTGCGCCACGGTCTCGAGCCGGTCCCGCCCCGCCTCGTCCCGCGCCAAAAGCTGAATCCAAAGCTCCCCCATCTCATCCCGGGTCTGCAGCCCGAACTTCACGTGCACCGGCGGCTGGTTCGGATTCCGCACGTTGTTGGTCGAGTTGTCGTACACATACCGCATGCCCAGCGTCGTGCCCGCAGGCAACGGAACCGGCCGCGCAAACCGGAAGTCGCTCTGCCAGTTGAAATCCCACGAGGGAATCACCAGAAGCATCCGACGCGGCTGCCCCGGAACCTCCGCGTACGCCTCAACCCGCCGCGCGAGATAATGCGCGTGTGGCAGCAGCGCGAGCAGATCCGAAGCCACCGGCAGCGTCACCCGCTCCTCCACCACGTGGTTCGTCACCCCGGGCGGAATGTCGATCGCGTACGACCGCAGCCCGATCTTCACCGGGGTGTTCGTCGGCGGTTGGTCGGTGAAATAAAACCCGATGCTCGGCTGCACCAGCTCCTCTCGCCCACGAAGCTGCATGTGCATCAGCAACACCACATCCGCCCCCGCCGCCAACGACCACGCCAACCCCGGCGGCAGCGCCGACGGCTGGCGCCCCGGCTGCCAACTGAGAAAATATCCCCCCGGCGTCTCCGCCGCCGGCGGCGTGTCCATCCCCCCAAAACCCACCTCCGCATCCTTCGCATCCATCCGCCGCGACTGACCCGTCCCGTCGATCCGCAGAAACGCATGATGCACCGCCCGACTCGACGGCCGGAACTCGAACGCCCGCACATACCGCCGCTCCTTCGTCGGAACCGGCAGGATGAAGTTCCGATACACGTCCGCCCCCTCCGCCGGCAGCCGATAGGCCTCCTCCAGCTTCACCACCAGATCCGGGGTCCCAAGCACCCAACCCTCCGTCCACCGCGGCCGCGGCGGAAGATCCGCCGGATCCCCCTCGGGCATGCCCCCGTCCACCCACCTCCGGAACAACCCGATCTCCTCATCCGTCAGCCGCCGCTCGTCCAGCAACGGCTCATGCCCGGCCTCCGGCAGCCACGGCGGCATGTACCGGCTCCCAATCACCTCCAGGATCGTCGCCGACCGCTTCCTCACGTCCTCGTAGGTCAACAGTTCGAACGGCGCGGTCTCACCCGGCCGATGACACGGCGCGCATTGCGCATACACCACCGGCGCCAGATCCCGATTGAAGGTGACCATCCCCACCGCCTCACCCCGCACCGGCACCGACGCCGCAGGCGCAACCGACCCCGCCGCCGACCCTGCCGCCCCCGAGGTCGCCACCAACACCACGCCAGCCTCGCCCCGATCATCCACACCCGCACCCACACCGGGTCCCGATCCAGGTCCCGGTCCCGATTCCGATCCGGACACCGCGAACCGGCCGCGCATCACCAGCACCGCGACCACCACCGCCAAGGCCCCGGCCGCCAACAGCACCACCAACACCCCAGGTCGCGCACTGCCAAGCCGCGCCCCCACCGCCAGGACCGGCCTGCTTCCGTACCGGCTCCCACATCCCGTCCTCACGGCCGGCCTCCCGTCTCCACGGCCAGCACACACCCGACCGCCCGCGTCCGCGCCTCAGCCACCTCCCGCCCCGCCAGCACCGCATCCAGGGCCTCGCACAAATCCCTCCGCGTCGCCTTCGCCCGCTTCTGACCCAGCGCCGGATATCGGTCGTCAATCCGGCCCCGGTACCGAAGCCGCCCCTCGCCGTCCACCACCGCCACCTCCGGGGTCACCCGGATCCCCAGAAGGCCCACCAACCGGCGCTCCGGGTCACGCACCACCATCCCCGGCAAGCCGTACTCCCGGGTGTGCTCCCGGATCGAAGCCTCCGACTCATCCGCCAGGGGATGCACCACCCAGAACCCAACCCCCAGCCGCCCATACTCCCTGGCAATGCGCCGGATCTCCGGCGCGTACCGGTTGGCAATGGGACAGTCGTTGCTCACGAACACCAGCACCCGCACCCCGCCCGCACCCGCGCCCAGCGGCCGCACCCATCGCCCCTCCAGATCCGCTACCGCCACCTCCGAAACCAGCCGCGTCCCGCCAGCTCCGACCGTCGCGACCTCGGTCCCCGCTTCGGCCGTGATGACCCCGCCGTTCGCCCAACCGGCTGGCGCGAGGCCAAGTACCAGCGACAAACCCAGTCCCAGCCCGGTCCGGACCCCTTGTGCATGTTGACTTCGAGGCACGTCCCAGCCTCGCCACCCCGCCACCCCGGAGCAACCGTCTTGTGACCCCTCCGATCCCGACGCGGGATACGCGGGCCCCGCCGCCCGGATCGGACTTGAGTTCACCCTTCGAATCGCGCGAACTCCCCGCCATGCCCGATTGGCTGGCGGTCATCATTCTTGGTCTCGTCGAGGGAATCACCGAGTTCCTTCCCATCTCGTCCACCGGCCATCTCCTGCTCGCGGAACATTGGCTGCCCATCCGCTCGGAATTCATCCGTTCGGACCTCTTCACCGTCGTCATCCAGCCCGGCGCGGTGGCCGCCGTGCTCGTCCTGTTCCGCGATCGACTCACCGGCCTGTTCCGCACCTGGCAACGACCCGAGTCCCGCGATTACCTGCTCAAACTGTTCACCGCCTTCGTCATCACGGGAGTCGGCGGACTGACCATCAAGAAGCTCGGTTTTGAACTCCCCGATGACATCACCCCCGTCGCCCTCGCCACCCTGATCGGAGGCGTGCTCTTCCTCGTCATCGAGGCCTGGCTCAGAAAACGCCCCGTATCCGACGACGTGACCTGGACCATCGCCATCGCCATGGGCATCGCCCAGATCCTCGCCGCGATCTTCCCCGGCCTTTCCCGCTCCGGTTCCACCATCCTCACCGCCCTCGCCCTCGGCCTGTCCCGCCCGCGCGCGGCCGAGTTCTCCTTCCTGCTCGGCATCCCCACCCTGCTCGCCGCCGCCGCCAAGGAAGGCTTCGACGCCATTCAGGACCCTCCCCCCTACCCCATCGACTGGTCCATGGTCCTGCTCGGCGCCGCGGTATCCGCCATCACCGCCTTCTTCGCCGTCGGCTGGCTCCTGCGCTTCGTCCAGACCAACACCTTCAACGGCTTCGGCATCTACCGCATCATCCTCGGCGCAATCATCCTCCTCGCCCGCTGACATCCCCGCCCTGCGCCCGCCCGCCCGCGTCACCGGCCGCGCACGGGCTCCAGCACCGAGCGTATCCTGCGCTCCACCTCCGCCAGGCGCTCCTTCCCCGTCACCTGGCTTCCCCCCGCTTCCCGGACATAAAACGTGTCCACCGCCGCGCCCTTCTCCGTGTTGATCCGCGCGAAATCCACCTCCAACCCAAGGTCCGCCAGCACTCGCGTCACCCCGTACAACAGCCCCACGTGATCCTCCGCCTGCACCTCGATCACCGTGCGTCCACGCACAATCTCATGGTCGAACTGCACCCGCGTCGGAATCACCTCGTACTCCGCCGGCCGATACATGCGCCCATGCGGCTTGCGGTGCCCCGCGAGTCCCTCGAAATCCACCGCCTCCCCCCTCAGCGACTTCCCCAGCAACGCCTCGAAGCGTTCCCGCGCCTCCCGGCCTGGTGGACGCCCCGTCTCCGGATCGTTCACGAACAATGTGTCGAACACCGGACCGTCCGGCCGCGAAAAGATCCGCGCCCCAAGTATGTTCAGGTCCGCCGCCGCCAGGGCCCCGGCTATCCGGCTGAACAGACGCGGGCGATCCCAGGTGCACACCTTCACCACCGAGTAACCCCGGTCCGGTTCGGCATGCCACGCCACCACCGGTTCCAGCGCCCGATCCTCCAGCGCCACCTGGTTCCACATGAACCGGTGCGCCAGCGAAAGGTCCGTCGCGATCTCCCGCGGGGTGTGCAGCACGAAATACCGGTCCGGCAGGTTCGCGAAATGCGACTCGATCTCCTCGGCGTGGAACGTCCGCGGCACCAACCGCCGCACCTCCGTCTGAAGCCGCTTCCGCTGCTGCTCGATGAGCTCCCGAAACTCCCCGCCCCCCGACAACACCTGTTCGGCCCGGCGATGCAGCGTCCAAAGCAGCGACTCCTTGAACGGCGTCCACAGCGTCTCGCTCGTGCCCATCGAATCGGCGAAGCTGTGAAGCGTCAGCAGATTCAGATGCTCCGGTGTCTGCACCTGCGCCGCGAAGTCCCGGATCACCTCCGGATCATCCAGGTCCAGCTTCTGCGACAGACGCACCATGAGCAGGTGGTTCCGCACCAGGAACAACACCGTGGCCGCGGCCGGCGGCGGCAGCCTCAGCCGCCGCGTCTGCGACACCGCCACCCGCGCGCTCTCCACCGCGTGGTCCTGCGTGTCATCCGCCTTCCCCACGTCGTGCAACAGGAGCGCGAGATACAACACGTACGGCCGGTCCAGCGACCGGAACAGCTCCAGGTACGCCGAGAACGGTTCCGCCTTCGAATCCCAGATCCGGTCCAGCATCTCCAGACACACCAGGGTGTGCTCGTCCGCAGTGTACAGGTGGAAGAACTCGTGCTGCACCCGGCAGGTGAGCTGGTGAAACGCCGGGATGTACTTCCCCAGGAACCCTGTTTCGTGCATCGCCCGAACCACCCCCGCGACATTCCCGCGCTGGTTCAGGATCTCCAGGAACGTCTGATGCACGTGCGCGTCCGCCAGAAACGAACGATTCACCAGGGCCAGGTTCTGCCGTATCAGGTCCTCCAGGTCCGGATGCAGCTGCAACCCACGCTGCTGCGCCAGAAGGAACGCCCGCATCAGCCGCCTCGGCTGCTCCCGGAATATCCGTGAACCGTTCGCCAGCAACTCCCCGTCCCGCACCCGAAACCCATCGACCACTGCCTCCCGGAAGGGCGTCGCCCGCCGGATCAGGCTCCCCAGCCGCCGCAACCGTCCCGGCGGACGAAGCGCCAGCCGCCGCTCGAGGTTCCGGGTGATCAGATGAAGACTGCGCACCTGCCGGTAGTACACCCCCATGAACCGGCTCACCCGACGGCCCAGGGACCGCTCCGTGTACCCCAGGTGATGCGCCACCGAAGGCTGCATCGCCCGCGTCAGAACATCGTTCCTGCGGTCCTGCTGGTAGTGCAGTTCGTTCCTCACCCGCAGCAGGAAATCATACGCCTGCTCGAGCTGCTTCGCGTCCGACTCTCCCAGCTTCCCCAGCTTCACCAGGTCCCCGATCGATTCCACCCCGTACTTCACCCGCGCCATCCAGGTCAGGCTCTGGTAGTCCCGGATCCCTCCGCAGCCACTCTTCACGTTCGGCTCCAACAGACAGAAACTGTGCCCCCACTTCGCCCGCCGCTGCTCCTGGTCCTTCAACCGATCCTCGATGTACTCGTCCTCATGCCCCGCCAGACACCGGTCCCTCAGCAGAATCCGCATCTGCTCGAACAGCCTCGCGTCCCCCCACACCAGCCGCGCCTCCAACAACGCCGTCTTCGACTGCATGTTCTTCCGCGCCTCGCGCACACAGTCGTCCAGGTCCCTCACCAGCGGGTGGCACTCCAAACCGATCTCCCACGAGAACGGGACAAACTTCTCCATCATCGCCTTCAGCAGCGCACTCGCCTCCCCGACCCGCCGGTCGTGCAGAAGCATCAGGTCGATGTCGCTGTGCGGACTCAGCTCGGCACGCCCATACCCCCCCAGCGCCACCAGCGCCAGCGCCTCCCGCTCACCCCCCTTCCCCTTCCCCGCCGCGCCCGCCGCGCCCGCCAGCGTCGACACATACCCGTCGAACGCATGCCGAAACAACAGATCCATCACCAGCGCCCGCGCCGCGCACACCTCCCGGCCACCCGCACCCCCGCGGTGCAGAATCCGGATCCTCTGGGTCTCAACCTTCAGGAACCGCCTGAACAGATCCGCAGCCTCGCAAGGCAGGCGCCCCGCCGGAATCGCCAGGCGCGCCCGGGCGCTCGCCGTCACCTTCTCGCTCCATTTCGACACCGCCGCACACGCTAGCCAGAGCACCTGGGGTTGACCAGCGGCGCGTGCCGGACCACCCCCGCCCCCTGTCCCGCACCATTTGCCATTCGCGGTCCCCCGTGGTTTCGTGTCGACCACCTCTTCCTATGAAACGCACCGTTTCATGCGCCCTGGGCTGGCTGCTGAGTCTACCGGCGCTCGGCCAGGGATCGGTTTTCTTTGCCAACTACGTCGGAGGCAAGGTGTCGGCACGCGTGGACGTCATGGGCATGCCGGAGGTTGACGGCCGCTATGTGGCTCAACTGTTCGCCGCCCCGCCTGGCTCGCCGTTGGTCCCCGTCGGCGATCCCGTCCCGTTTCGCGACGGGCCTCCCGAGACGTTTGGGTATTTCCCCGGCGTCGTCAGGAACATCCCGGGTGTGGCCCCGGGGCAGCCGGCCACGGTCAGGTTCGCGGCCTGGCACCGCGGCTTGGGAAGCACCTACGCTCAGGCCTTTCAGAACGCGATGGGTTTCGGCGGGATCGGGGAATCCGCCACCATCACGGTGCCCAGGACCGGGACCGACCTCGAACCTCCCCCGGTCCTTGTCGGACTCCAGGGGTTCAGCCTGTCCTTCACACTGGGGTTCGATCCCAGCGCCCAGCCGATCCGACCCGCGGGTTTGCCCTACGACCCAGGCAACCCGGTGGTCTTGAATGATTTCACCCTCCAGATCGAGTGGGTCATGGACCTCACCGTCAGGGACCGCACCGCCTTCGTGGCGGCCGGGTTCGGAGGGCTCCATGTCCTCGATGTGGACGACCCCGCGCACCCGGTCCGATTGGCGATGCTGCCGCTCGACTCCACCATGGCCCGCGCCGTGGCCGTGCGGGGCGACCACGCGTACCTCGCCCAGTCCCATTTCGGAGCAAGACCCTCCGCGCCGACAGGGCTCCGCATTGTGGACGTCCGTGACCCCCGGAATCCACGCCCCGTGGCCCGCGTGGACCTGCCGGGTGAGGTCCAATCGGTCGCGGTGACCGAGGACGGAAGTCTGGCGGTTCTGGGAGCGGGGACCGCGGGCCTGCACATCGTGGACGTCAGGGAGACGACCCGCCCGACCCTTGCCGGAACCTATCTCGCGGCGGGCGCCGTAGGGGCGGTCGCCACCTCCCAGGGACTCGCCTACGTGGCAGCCGACGCCCAGGGGATGCACATCGTTGACCTCACCGACCCCGCGCAACCCCGGCAATTGGGAGTCTACGACGCCGGAGAAGCGGTGGCGGACGTGGCCGTGCGCGGCTTCCTGGCGGTGGTGTCATGCCCGGACTCCGGCCTCCACGTCGTGGACGTCTCCGACGCCAGCCAGCCTCGCCGGCTTGCCATCGTCGCCCTGGACGGCGGTGCCGGTCCCTCGGTCTGGATGGAGCGCCAGGTGTTTGTGCGCAGTTATTGGAGCCGGGTGGATCGACCCGAAGCCCTGAGCGTGGTGGACCTCCGGGATCCTCTGCACCCCGAACTGGTCGGGCGGACGACCGTGGCCAAGGAGGTTTGGGGTCTGGCACTGGGACGGGGATGGCTTTGGCTGGCCGACACCATCCAACTGACCGCCTTCCCGATCGGGCCGGTCCTGCGGCTCCGGGACCGGAACACGCTGGAATTCACCGGTGCGGTCGAGCGGTCCTACGAGATTCAGCAGGCGTTTCCCGCCTCACCCGCGACGATGTGGAACAAGGTCGGCGACGTTTCCGGAACCGGCGAACCCCAACTGATCACTCTACCGTCCGCGCCGGAGGCGACGAGCCGGCTCGTGCGGGCGGTGGCGAAGCCTTGAGCCGCGCGCCCAGCCCCTGCCTCCGCACAACGCGTTGAGCCCTCCCCGGTCGGGTCACCGCACCTGCTGAACGCTGCCGTCGACCAGCACCACCATCTCCCCCTGCTCCGGCAACCGCGCCCGCACCAGCCAGTCGCCCGGACGCTTCTCATCGGCGTGGAGGTGGACCAGCACCTCGAAGCCGCGGAGACCGGCCACGTCGGATTCCTTCAACAACCCCAGCCGCAGCAACTCCGCCAGGGAGACCGTGGAAGGTACCGGCTCCCCCCTGGCCTTCACCCGCGCCTCGTAGGCGCGTGCGGCGCCGAGCAACCGGTGCCCATCGACCCGACCCGTGTCGGACGGGGACTGCAGGAATCGAACGATGAACACCGCACACAGCAGGACCGCGACCACGACCGGCAGGGCGACGCGTTTCATGGGCGAATCATGACCACCCGGTGCGTTCCGTCAATTCCGACAAAGGGACAGACCTTTTATCAAGAGGATGCTTGCACTCGCCGCACCGCCCGGCACTCTCCTCACCACAGCACCACAGCACCACAGCACCACAGCACCACAGCACCACAGCACCACAGAACTCTCCTCTCCTCATCCCGACCCCTGCCCCTCCCCTCTCACCCCCTCCCCACCATGCGCCAACCACGCCTCAAGGCCCCTCCTGATCGGCCGGTCGCGTATTACCACTGCATCTCCCGCGTGGTGGACCGGCAGTTCCTTTTCGGCACCGCCGAAAAGGAGCACTTCGTGACCCTGCTCCGCGAATGCGAGCGTTTCTGTCGCGTCCGCGTGCTCACCTACGCCCTATTGTCCAACCACTTCCACATCCTGGTCGAAGTCCCTCAGCCCCCCGATCAACTCCCGGGCCCCGACCAGATTCTGGAGGATCTCAAGCACCTTTCAGGCTGCCAGCACCCGGAGGCGGTACGTCAGCAATTCGATGCGTTTCGCAACGCCAACGACCACGCGGGCCTGGCCCGTTACCTCGCATCGTTCCACGTCCGGATGTACGACGTCTCCGCCTTCATGAAGATGCTGAAGCAGCGCTTCACCCAATGGTTCAACGTGCGGCACAAGCGCAGGGGAACGCTGTGGGAGGAACGCTTTCGAAGCGTGCTCGTGGACGGCGCCGGCGACGTGCTGGTCACCATGGCGGCGTACATCGACCTCAACCCCGTTCGCGCTGGCCTGGTGAAGGATCCGAAGGACTATCGCTGGTGCGGTTACGGGGAGGCGGTCGCAGGCCGAAAGCGGGCACGGGCAGGCATCCAACTGTTGGTCAAGGCCTTGCAACGCGGCAAAGAGTTCACCGTGCCGAACGCTATGGCCGCCTACAGGACGCGGTTGTACCTCGACGGAGACGAACGCCGGGAGGCCCTCGGCCCGGATGGCAAGACGGTCCGCGGATGCCTCTCGATGGATGAGGTCGCCGCTGTCCTACGCTCGAAAGGTCGCCTACCGGCCTCCGAATATCTGAAGTGCCGGGTTCGCTACTTCACCGACGGGGCCGTTCTCGGGACCAAGGACTTCGTCGAATCCATGTTCTGCTCCTTCCGCCATCGGTTTGGGCCACGGCGAAGGTCCGGGGCGAGGGCAATGCGGGGCCTGGATGGCGTTGAACTGTTCACCTGGCGGGACTTCCGCTGCCGTGTCTTCGGCGGCTCCAGCGGTTGATGCGCCCTCAGCCCCCAGCCCTGAGGCCTCGGGCCAACCCACTACGCCGCACGACGCCAGCCTGGCCATCGCGGCAGTCAGGGTTTCTCCGCGACCCAGAACACCGCGTTCAGCAGCAGCCGCTTGTAGGCTTCGTGACTGTGCGCCCGGCCGTCGTGACCCAGGGTGATGGCGGCGATGCGAGCTTTCGCATGATTCACCGTGAACACCTGCGGGAAGCGCTTGTTCTTGGCCGCGGAATCAGCCGTGGCCAGCACGGTGATCGGAGTGCCGCCACTTGCAGGCTCAAACCAATAGAGTTCGTCGGTGATGCGGAAGCTGGCCGGCACACCCCGGAGAACGGGGTGGTCGATCGCGTTCAGCGTCACCTCGAACTCGCCGAGGGCGTCGTGCCCCCGCGAACCACCCCCTGCGAGATCCCGGTTGAACTCCGGCCAGTCAGGCCAGTTGTACCAGACCCCGGGGTGGAGCAGGACGATGCCCTTGCCGGCCTCGGCGTGGGCGAAGACCGCGCCCCGGACCGCCGGATCGCGAAACGCCTTGTTCGCGCTGATCAGAAGGACATCAGCAGAACGAACGGTCTCCACGGAGAGGTCCTGGGGTTCCAGGTACACCGCGGAAGCCTTGGCGGTCCCGTTGAGCAGCGCGACATCGGCCAGGTTGAACCAGCGCCCGTAGTCGTGCGACGCGCCACCACCGATCAGCAGGACCTTCAGTCCGGCACCCCACTTCGCCACAGGCTTGTCCGGCGTCGCCGCGGTGGGCCCGGCGGCAGCAGCCTTGTCCGGCCCCGCAGGTTCCCCAAGCTCGGCCGTCAGCGACACGAATGTCGGCGCGACCTCGTTGCCGTAACTGGCCAGCGTGATGCGCTCCAGGGTTCCCTTCCGCGAAAGCGGGCGGTTGAAGTACCGCAACTGGCGGCCCTGCATCAGAAGCTGGTCCAGGTTCGCCAAGGCTTCCGAACCGGGCACATCAATCTTCGCGATGTAATCGGCGAACTCCACGCCGTTCCGCAGCACGAACTCCTCGGTCGCACCCCCGGAGTAATGGGCGGTGATGCGCGCGACGGGCTGGTCCTTTTCCCCCAGCGGGTGCCCCCAGCCGGCCACGCCGCCCAACACATGCAGCCGCGCAACCTGGAGGCCAACCTTGATCTCAACCTCCCTCGGATAGTTCCGCGCCATCCCGTGTCCACCCTGGAGAACCACCACGTTGTTGCCGGTCGGCGTCCGCGCCGGATTCACGATGTCGAACGGAATGCCCCGGTGCTGGATGGTCCCCCACTTCCGGAACCTCAACGATTCGTCCCGCGATTCCGCGGTCATGTAGATGCCCCGCGTGGTGTTGGCGGTGAACGCCGGAGCCATGTCCAGAATCCGGTACTTCAGGTCGTCGGCGCAGAGATAGGTCAGCAGATCCCTCATGCCCTCGACGCCCAACTGCTCGAAACCCTCCGGCATCAGCGAGCGGCCGGTTGAAACGCGCGACAGGATGTTGTCCTTCCGGATCTCGGTCTCCGCGGTCTGGTTCCGCAGGACCACCACGGCGTTGTTCTCCCGCAGCACGATGCCGTCATAGGTCATGTCGTCGCGGGTCTCGATCGAGACGGCGATGAAGTTCGGCTCCACCACCCGGTTGGGATCAAGGATGTGAATCAGCAGATCCTCAGGACCATGCGCCCCCATGCCCGTCAGGTTCGGCGCGAAGTCCGCCCCCTCGTCCTTGTACTTGTGGCAGACCGCACAGTTCTGGGTGTAAAGCGCCGCGCCGTTGGCCGCGTTCCCGGGCCGCACCACCTGGTCGCGCATCGACGCGATGAGCTGCTCCTTCTCCTTCTGTTCGGGCCCCTTCAACTCGTCGATGACCGTACCGGCCCTCGACGCGACGGCCTTGTCCGCGTGGGTCCGGAGACGGTGAAGGTTCGCGGGCCCCAGGAGCCGGGGATCCACTCGGCGATCCGCCAGGGCCTGGACCACCGAGAGCGACCAGTCCGCCCGCTTCAGCAACTGGCCGAAGGCGAGCTCGCGAAGGTCAAAGTCCAATGCGGGCAGCGCCGCGAGCATGGACTCGCCGGCGACCGCATCCCCGGTATTGCCGAGAGCCTCGAGGACCCGACGCCGCAATGCGGCGCTGGCATCCCCGGTGATCAACCGGGCCACGGAACCCACGATGCCCGGGTCGAGCTTGCGGACCCCGAGCAGGTTCAGCGCGATCTGGGCCCGGACGTCATCCCCCAGCGAGGGATCGGCGAGCTGCGTTCCCGCGCGGCTGATCGCGGTGCGAACCGCCTCACCGGCCTGGGCGCCAAGGTCCCAGCGGGCCACGAACGGCAGGGCGGCGCCCGAGGTGACCTCCGATGCCAAAAGCTTCGCCAGCGCGCCGGCAAGGGCGGCGTCGGCCGCCGGTTTCACCTCCGGCTTGAGCGAGGCGGCCAGAGCACCGAGCGCCGACGCCTTCAGCGAATCCATTGAGGCCGGTCGGCCGGCCAGCGCCACCACCATCGCCCGCGCCAGCGCCGGATCGTTGCGGTTGCCGATCTGCCGCGCCAACTGCGGCACCAGGCCGGAAACCGAACCCGGCTCATGCACCGCCAGGGCCGCCTCCAGATAAAGCAGGGGATCGACCGACGTTGCCGAGAGCGCCGCCGCCTCGAGATAGCGGTCCTTGAGCGTCGGCCACGCCTCGACCACGAGATCGGCGATCTCCCGCGTGGCGGTGATGGTCGGAAGACCGATGAACGCCTGAAGCCGTGCGCGCGGGTCGCTGTCGTTCAACCGCGCCTGAACGGTGTCGAGCGGGGGTTCCTCGCCCTGATTGCCCCGCTCCGCCCCGGCGCGAAGCGCGTTCCGCCGCACCACGGGATCGTCGTCGTTCAAGGCAGCCAGCAGGAGTTCGCCGCGAAGTTCACCAAGGTTCTGAAGCACCCACAGGGCCTGGATCCGCCCATAGGTGGTCCGGGCCTGGGCGACCGCGGCCTCGAGGTCCTCGATGACCTGACGCCCGGGGCCCTCGCTGAGCAGCCGATTGGCGGTCATGCGGACCCAGCCATTGGGATGGTCGAGCATCCCCACCAGACGCGAGGGCCTGGAAGGATCGAGATCGAACGCAGGCAGGGAGGACGCCTGCTTGTGCTGGATGCGCCAGAGGCGGGTGAACTTGTGGTCGCGATCCGGCCGCGTGGCGGCGTTGCGCGCGCCGTGAGCCGGTCCCCGGGTGTCGTTGTGCACCGCGATCTGGTTGTAGAAGTCGACCACGTACAACGCGCCGTCGGGGCCCACGCGGCTGTGGATCGGCTTGAACCAGTAGTCGGTGCTCATGAAGAAGTGCGTCTCCTTGCGCCCCGACTCCCGGCGCCCCTGATAGGTCACACCGGCGGGATCCAGGAACTCGTGATGCGTCAGCCAGACGGTCGGTTCGTGCAGGAAGAACGACCACGACGGCCCGCTCCACTTCCCAGGCCACGCGCCACCGTCGTAGATGGTGGACCCCGAGGCCGCCGTCCACGCCCCCACCCAGTCGATCTGCACATACGGCTGACGGGTCTCGCGCCGCGGCGGGAACACCTTGTTCTCCTCGATGATCGACTTGGCGGCGCGAAGTCCCGGAACCCCGGCCCGGCTCACCGCCTTCTCCGGCATCACCACGTGCAGGATCGGCTCACCGCAGGTCGCGGTGGTGAAGAAGATCTCGCCGTCCGGCGCAATCTCGCAACCCCAGGTGTTGCACGAACCGGCCGCCACCTGCTCCAGCGCCGAACCGTCCGGTCGGAACCGATAGAGCCCCGCGCTGATCCGCCCGAACGCCTTCGATCCGTCCCCGGACTTGATATCGCCCGCGCTGTACCCCACCGAGCCGTACACCCATCCATCCGGACCCCACCTCAGGTTGCTGGTCACGGCATGGGTGTCGAAGGTCCCCCAACCGGTGAACAACACCTCCGTCCGATCTGCCACACCGTCCCCGTTCGTGTCCCGGATCCAAAGCGTCTCCGGCGCCTGCGACACGATCACGCCGTCCTTGTAGAACACCAGCGAGGTCGGCAGCTCGAGGCCCTCGGCGAACACCGTCCGCCGATCCATCACGCCGTCACCGTCGGTGTCCTCCAGGATCGACACACGGTCACGCCCGGGGCGGGGTTCCTTCCGACCGACCGGGTACTTCTCCGGGTCCCGGGAACGCCACGGCGAAATCCGGCCGTCGTTCCGGTTGATGTCCCGGCCTCCGGGATACTCCGGGGTCTCGACCACCCAAAGCCGCCCCCGCCGGTCCCAGTCGAGCGACATGATCTTCTGCGCGACGTTCTCGTCGGCAGCGAGGCTCACATTGAACTCCGGATGGAGCTGAAGGGTCTCGAGCTGCTTCCGGGCGGGCAGCGGTCCGCCGGGCGGATACCGAAGCGAGGCGAGCTCGTCCGGCCGGCTCCAGAGATCGACATCCGCGCGCTTCGCCACCCACGCCAGGGCCCGGAGCAGGACGGTCCGGTACTGCGGGGTCTTGAACACGTCGTACTCATGACCCGGCAGGCTCACGACGGCACGGTAAGGAGCCGAGCCGCCGGCCCAGGTCTTCTCATAGGTCCAAATCTGCGGCGCGATGATGTGGACGTTGTGGAAACTGGTCGCAAGAACCCCGATGTCCGGGGCGAGGTCCAGGTCGTAGTAGATCTCGTCCTTCCAATCGAAGTTCGACAGCCCGCGGGTGATGGGGTGCGCGTCGTCGACCCAGTACAGGCCCACCTCGCCCTCCAGCCATTTCGTCGCCTTGTCGCGGGCCACGGTGTCGTCCGGCCAGCGCCACGCGCCGCCGATGACCTTCTTGGTCCATTCGTGCTGGTCCCCCGAAACCACGCCGTCGTGGATCACCAGCACCCCGCCACCGCGCGCCAGGAACTTTTCGAAGTCCGCCCGCTGCTGGCCGGTGATCTTCATGCCGTCGGCGGCGTAGATGATCACAACGTCCGAGGCCTCGAGCTGGGCGGAGGTGGGGAACTCCATGGCGCCGTCGGCGTGGACGCCGCGTTCCCGGAGGAGCTGGGTCCATTCCCCGAGGAACCTCGGGTGGTCGTGCTGGTTGGGGCCGTGGGTCTTGATCCCGGCCCGGATGAAGACCCGCAGCGGGTCGGCGGCGGCGGCCGGGAGGACCGCTGCGAGGGATAGAAGGCCCGCAAGCAGGGCCCGGCACAGGGTTGTGTTCATGATCGGAAAACGGATCGGTCGGCGGTGCGCATCGGGAGCTGGGAATGGATGGCGGGTTTGGCGCGCGGTTTCAAGTGCAGGCCGGCAGCCCCCGGGCTGCGCGGATGGACGCCCAGGGCTCCTCGCCGGAGACGTCCACGATCCCCGGTTCCGCGGCGTTCGCCGGGGACAGGATCGCAAGGAACACCAGGCGCTCCCGGTACGGATTATAGGTGCCATGCACTTCGCCCTTCCGAATCAGCACCATCTCTCCGGGCCCCAGCACGCGGTGTTCCCCGTTGATCCACTGTTCCGCACGCCCGCTGAGGATGTAGATGATCTCCTCCCGCGTGGGGTGGGTGTGGAACGGATGGCACCGACCGGGCTCCATGTTCGCCCGCACCATCATGAGCTCCCGGTTGGGAACCACGTCGGAACGGCAGAGCCATTCCTCCAGGGTCCAGGGCGAAACCACGTCGATCTTCTCCGCAGCCGTCACAAAACGGCGATGCTCCGGGGCCGGTGGATTCATGGCAGGGGGACGGACTCCTGATTCCTCTGGGTTCAACACAGACGCCCCGGCCGCTAGGACTTGCGCCCCTTGGCGGCGGTCCGGCCGCCGGCCGAAGCCCCCGCCCTGGGTCCCCTGGGTTTCACGGCACGCGCACCGCCGGCGGCAGGCGCCTCCAAGGCCTTGAACCGCCGCGTCAGATCCGTGAGCGACTGCTCCACCCCCATCCGCTCCAGACTCGAAGCCCCGACGAACCCCACCACGTCGGTCGCCTTCATGATGCGGTCCGCATCCTCCGGAGTGTTGATCGGCCCGCCGTGCGCCAGAAAGATCACGTCCTTCCGAACCCGCCGCACCGCCTCGATGATGTCCCGGGTCCTCTGAATCGCGTGATCCCAGGTCACCACCGCCTTGGTCACCCCGATCGACCCGCCCACCGTCGTCCCCACGTGGGCGATGATCGAATCGGCGCCGGCCTTGGCCATCTCAACCGCTTCCTCCGGCGACCCGACGTACACGATGGAGAACAGATCCATGCGCCGCGCCAACGCCACCATCTCGTACTCCTTCCGCACGCTCATCCCCGTCTCCTCCAACACCCCCCGGAAATGGCCGTCCACGATGGTGTGCGTGGGGAAATTGTTCACCCCGCTGAAGCCCATCTCCTTGACCTTCAACAGCCAATGCCACATCCGGCGCCGCGGATCCGTGGCGTGCACCCCGCAGATCACCGGCACTTCCTCCACCACCGGAAGCACCTCGTACTCGCCGATCTCCATGGCGATCGCGTTCGCATCCCCATAGGCCATCATCCCGCAGGTGGACCCATGCCCCATCATGCGAAAGCGACCGGAGTTGTAGATGATGATGAGGTCCGCCCCACCCCGCTCGATGAACTTCGCGCTGATCCCCGTGCCGGCTCCGGCCGCAATCACGGCCTTCCCCTGCCGCAGCGTGGCGCGCAGCCGATCAATGACTTCCTTGCGGGTGTACGGATTACCTTTGCCGGTCCAGGGATTGGGCATAGCGGATTGGAATGTGTTGGCCTCGGGGGCGGGGACGATCTAATCCGACTGTGTCCCGAACGTCAGCAGCGAACCATGCCTGACACCCTCGAAAACCTATCGGAAACCCACATCCTCGGTCCCCGGAACCGCATCTGGGCGGTTCGGGCGTCCGTCGACGACCAACGGCCCTTCCTCGCCGGATCGCCGGTGTGCCCCGGTCTCGGCCGCTACCACGTCGCCCACCTCGGCGTCCAATCCGCCGCCCACCGCTACCGGATCGTCCGAACCCACCAGCAGGGCACGTTCTTCATGGCCTGCCTCGGCGGCGAAGGCCGCGTGCTCGCCGACGGCCGCTGGGAGGTGGTCGCCGCCGGCACCGCCTGCCTGCTCCTCCCCCACATGCTCAACGCCTTCCACGCCATCCCCCGCCGCCCCTGGGAGTTCTGCTGGGTCCGCTTCCGCGATTCCCCCTCCCACCAACCGCTCGTCCCCGCCAGCTCCCCGCGCCTCGCCCGCTTCGACGCCGGCGCCCTCCGCCACGCCATCCTCGGCCTCCATCACGAGTGCTCCCGCACCCCGGCCCCGGACACCACCGACCATTGGATCGACCTGATCCAGGCCTACGTGCTCCGCTTCATCCGCCCCTGGCAAAGCGACAGCCGCCTCGCCCAACTCTGGGAGGAGGTCGCCTCCAAACTGTCCGAGGACTGGACCCTCGACCGTCTCGCCAGCCGCGCCCACGTCTCCGGCGAACACCTGCGCCGCCTCTGCCAGCGCGAACTGGGCCGCAGCCCCATGCATCACGTCACCTTCCTCCGCATGCGCCGCGCCGCCGAACTGCTCGCCACCACCCACCTCAAAATCGAGATCATCGCCGGCGAAGTCGGCTACCAGAACCCCTTCGTCTTCTCCAATTCGTTCAAGAAATGGACCGGCTGGCGCCCCTCCGATTACCCCGGACGCCGCGCCCCGGCCCCGCCCAAGGTGCATTTCGGATAGGCGAAGGTGGGCGTCCCCGCTGGACAGATCCGCGCCCCGGACGCTTGATTGCCTCACCGCCTGCCCGAACGGTGAGAAACACCCCAACCTTTCCATGCCCATGAGAACCCACGCTCGGCCTCTCACTCCAGCGCCCCACCCCCGGTCCCGCACCCGGGGCTTCACCCTGATCGAGCTGCTCGTGGTCATCGCCATCATCGCCATCCTCGCCAGCATGCTCCTGCCCGCGCTGGCCAAGGCCAAAGGCAAGGCCCAGCAGACCAAGTGCATGAACAACATGCGCCAGATCGGCATCGCCACGGTGATGTACGTCCAGGAATTCGAGAAATACCCGGGCTGCCTCTTCGCCCAGGGCGGCTTCCGCTACGTCTGGGCCCCACGCCTCTTCACCCAGATGGGCACCAACCGCGCCGTCTTCTCCTGCCCCACCGCCACACCCCTCAGCGCCTGGGACACCAACGTCAACCGCACCCTCGGCGCCCCCAACGTCACCGGCGGCGGCCGCGACCCCTGGGGCATCAGCGAAACCACCCTCTTCTCCATCGGCTACAACGACTGGGGCGCCGCCGCCGCCGGCGGAACCCGCGGACTCGGCGGCGATGTCGATGTCTTCGGCGAAATCAAGGAGACCCAGGTGCTCGCCCCAGCCGAAATGATCATGCTCGCCGACTCCAAACCCGGCACCGGCGCCCCCATCACCCGCGCCTCCCGCGGCTCATTCGACGCCAACATCGACCCCACCACCGAAGCGGAATGGCCCTCCAACCGCCACAACACCCGCACCGTCCTCATGTTCTGCGACGGCCACGCCGAAGTCGCCAAACGCAACGACGTCATCGACCCCAACAACGACCGCTGGCACCGACGCTGGAACAACGACCGGGAACGCTCCACCAGCCTCTGGACCGTCAACCGCGCCGCGGCCAGCCGTCTGGATCCCTAACCCCCTCGGTCCCCACCCACGCCGCCCACCGGATCCATCGTCCAGCGACCCACGGGTCGCCCGATCAGCCGGGCTTCGGCGCTTCCTTGCGACGCGCCGCCTCGATGAGATCCCAGAACTTCGGGTTGGACTGCAGCGCCTCATCCTCGCCCGTCGGCAGACTCGAGCGGAACAGAAAGTCCTTCAACGAGTTGCGACTCAGGATCCGGTGCACCACCAGGCCCAGCGGGTGGCGCTCGAAATAAATCCGGTAGTCCCCCAACCGCATCCGGTGCAGCACCCGGCCCTCCCTCTCCAGCTTCCCAAACCGCTCCAGATCCGTGCTCATCACCTCGGTCGGCAGGCCCCGGAAATCCCCCAGGATCGCCAGTTGCAGGTTCTTCGGCATCGCCGCCAACTCCGCGGCACTCGTGGGATTGAAGATGATCTGAAAGGTGCGCATGACCGACCCCGCCCCGGCCCCGGCACCCCGGAAAACCCGGGCTCCAACGCCGCGAACGTGGCCAGAAGAGACATCAGGTTCGCCGCGGCCCGCAAGGAAAAGCTCCGGAATCTCTTGTTGCTTCCGCCTCGGATGGCGGCAGATTCGTAGCCCAGAAGTCATGAAGAACTCGATCTTCCGATGGGTGGTGCCCGTCTTCCTGGCCGTCGTGGCGTCGGTCATCGCCCAGGACAAGTCCCGCCCCCAGCCCGCCACCCCGGAGGACCGACCGCTCCGCCACCTCCTCGACGCCCTCTCCGGCAACGGCAACGGCGCCACCCGCAAGACCGAATTGTCCTCCCGCGACGCCGGACGCATCGCCCAAACCACTGGCAACGTCCTCGCCGGAGGGCATTACCGCCAAAAACCACTCGGCGACGAAATCTCCGCCACCTTCTTCACCAATTACATCTCCAGCCTCGATTACGGCCGTCTCATCTTCGTCCAGTCCGATGTCGACGAGTTCGCCAAACGCTACGCCACCCGCCTCGACGATCTCACCCTCGCCAGCGACCCCACCCCGGCCTACGAAATCTTCGAGCGCTACCTCTCCCGCCTCGAGGAACGCACCACCCACGCCCTCCAGCTCCTCGAACAACCCATCGACTTCTCCATCGACGAACGCTTCAACCCGCAGCGCGACAAATCCCCCTGGCCCAAGGACAAGGCCGAAGCCGATGAGCTTTGGCGCCTGCGCGTGAAGTTCGACATCCTCCAGGGCCGCCTCGCCAAGGACAAACCCGACAACGTCATCACCAACCTCGCCAAACGTTACTCCCGCCTGCTCAAGACCATGAAGGAGTACGACAACGAGGAAATCCTCTCCGTCTACCTCACCGCCCTCGCCCACGCCTACGACCCCCACTCGGACTACATGAGCCCCTCCGAGGCCAAACAGTTCGAGATCAGCAACGTCAAACTGTCCCTCTCCGGCATCGGCGCCCTCCTCGAATGGGAGGACGGCTACACCCGCATCAAAAGCCTCGTCCCCGGCGGACCCGCCGAACAAAGCAAACAGCTCAAACCCAAGGACCGCATCGTCGCCGTCGCCCAGGACGACAGCGAACCCGTCGATGTCGTCGAAATGCGCCTCAACAAAGTCGTCGAGCTCATCCGCGGCAAAAAAGGCACCACCGTCAAACTGACCATCGTGCCCGAAGCCTCCGAGGACGGCACCCAACGCGTGGTCCCCATCGTCCGCGATGACATCAAACTGTCCGAGCAGTTCGCCAAGGCCCGCATCGTCGACCTCCCCGGTTCCGACGGCCAGAACTCCAAGCTCGGCATCATCGTCCTCAACCAGTTCTACGAGAACTGCACCCGCGACATCGAACGCCTGATCCGCCGCCTCAAACAGGACCAGGTCCAGGGCATCGTCCTCGACCTCCGCCGCAACGGCGGCGGCATCCTCGAGGAGGCCATCCAACTGACCGGCCTCTTCATCCCCAAAGGCCCCATCGTCCAGGTCAAAGGCTACAACGGCGTCAACCGCGTCATGGACGACGATGATTCCCGCGTCGTCTGGGACGGCCCCCTCGTGGTCGCCGTCGGGCACCTCAGCGCCTCCGCATCCGAAATCGTCGCCGCCGCCCTCCAGGACTACGGCCGCGCCGTCGTCGTCGGAGACTCCGCCACCCATGGCAAGGGCACCGTCCAAACCCTCGTCGCCCTCTCCCAGTTCTACCCACGCCCCTCCCTCGGCGCCAACGCCGGCAAACTCAAGTTCACCGTCTCCAAGTTCTACCGCATCGCCGGCGGCACCACCCAGAAACACGGCGTCACCCCCGACATCGCCCTGCCGTCCGTGCTCGATCACATGGACCTCGGCGAATCCCACCTGCCCAATTGCCTGCCCGCGGACCGCACCACGCCGGCGAACTACAGCCGCATGAACCTGGTCCAACCCTACCTCGGCACCCTCCGCGAACGCTCCGCCAACCGCATCACCGCCAGCAAGGAGTACGCCTTCATCCTCGAGGACATCGAGGAGATGAAGAAACGCAAGGCCGACCCCAGCGTCTCCCTCAACGAAGCCTCCCGCCTCGCCGAGAAAAACGACCGCAAATCCCGCGACGAGGCCCGCAAGAAACAGCGCCAAACCCTCGACCCCAATCCGGTCCCGGTCTACGAAATCACCCTCGAAGCCCTCGAAAAAGGCGAGGCCCCCAAACTGGTCGGCGTCAAAACCGAGGCCGAAAAGGCCGCCGAAGCCGCCCAGACCCTCTCCGAGGACGAGGAACCCGCCGACGAGGACGACGCCCGCCGCCTCGAACCCCAGCTTCGCGAAACGCTCAACATCCTCGTCGATTACCTCGAACTGGCCGCCGCCAAGGGCGAACGCTTCGCCCAGGATTTCCGCGCCAGCGCCCGCAAATAGCACAGCCGGCATCCCAACGGCTCCGCGCATCTGCCCGCCCACCCGGCCTGCCCCGGGCCCGACATCCCCGGACCCGGCGGATTTTCCGTGGTTCCAACCCGGCATTCCGGATTCAATCCGCGCATGCCGACCCCCAAGAGCATCGCCGCCGCCTACGCCGCCGCCCAGGAACGCTTCGCCGAACTGGGAGTCGACACCGAAGCCGCCCTCCGCCAACTGGCCGCCGTCTCCATCTCCCTCCACTGCTGGCAGGGCGACGACGTCGGCGGCTTCGAAACCGCCGGCGGCACCCTCGGCGACGGCCTCGCGGTGACCGGCAACTACCCCGGCAAAGCCCGCACGCCCCAGGAACTCCGCGACGATCTCGACAAGGTCTTCTCCCTCCTCCCCGGCCGCCACCGCCTCAACCTCCACGCAAGCTACGCCGACGTCCCCGGCCACACCCTCGGCCGCGACCGCGACCGCGTCGGCCCCGACCAGTTCCAGGACTGGATCGCCTGGGCCAAAACCCAGCAGGTCGGCCTCGACTTCAACCAGACCTACTTCGCCCACCCCAAGGTCCAGGGCGGCTTCACCCTCACCCACCGCGACCCCGCCATCCGAACCTTCTGGATCGAACACGGCATCCGCTGCCGCGAAATCGGTGCCGCCTTCGGCAAAGCCCTCGGCTCCCCGTGCCTCACCAACCTCTGGATCCCCGACGGCATGAAGGACACCCCCGTCGACCGCTCCGGCCCCCGCGATCGCCTCCTCCAGTCCCTCGACGAAATCTTCCGCCCCAAGTTCGACCGCAACCACAACCTCGACTCCGTCGAACCGAAACTCTTCGGCATCGGCGCCGAAAGCTTCACCCCGGGTTCCCACGAGTTCTACCTCGGCTACGCCGTCAGCCGCCAAATCCTCCTCACCCTCGACGCCGGCCATTACCACCCCACCGAAGGCATCGCGGACAAGATCTCCTCCGTCCTCTGCTTCCTCCCCGAGATCGCCCTCCACGTGAGCCGCGGCGTCCGCTGGGACAGCGACCATGTCGTCACCCTGACCGACGACCTGCAGGCCATCGCCAACGAGATCGTCTGGGGCGGCCACCTCGCACCCGTCACGAGCCCCGCCTGGCCCCACCCCAACCTCCGCCGCGTCCGCATCGGCCTCGACTACTTCGACGCCAGCATCAACCGCATCGCCGCCTGGGTCATCGGATCCCGCAACATGCTCCGCGCCCTCCTCGTCGCCCTCCTCACCCCCATCCGGAGACTCCGCGAGGCCGAGTGGACCGGCAATTACTCCGCCCGCCTCGCCCTGCTCGAGGAGTCCAAGTTCCTCCCCTTCGGCCCGGTCTGGGATCATTTCTGCGAATCCCAGGGCGTGCCCCCCGCCGAAACCTGGCTCCCCGAGGTCCAACGCCACGAGCGCGAAGTGCTCTCCAAACGTTGAGCCCCCCCGGCCCCCACCCCCACCCACCCCACACCCGCCCAACCCGTGACGGCGAGGTGAACCGGACGCGACATTCCATCGGCCCCCAAATTCCCGCTGGCCAGGAATCCCGACCGACCGCAAACCTCGGCCATGCTCCCGACAGCCTGCCCTCCCACGCGGACCTTCCCCGCCGGCGTCGCCCGCCATCCCAACCCCGCACCACCGCCCGCCGCCCGCGCCCGCCTCCACGGCTTCACCCTCATCGAGCTGCTCGTCGTCATCGCCATCATCGCAATCCTCGCCAGCATGCTCCTCCCCGCCCTCGCCAAGGCCAAACTCAAGGCCCACGGCATCGGCTGCATGAACAACCACCGGCAACTGCTCCTCGCCTGGCGCCTCTACGCCGAGGATCACCAGGACCAGTTGCCCTTCGTGAAACACGGCCCCCAGGCCTGGATCAACGACTGGCTCGATTTCGACCCCGCCAACGCCGACAACTGGGACCCCTCCCGCCACATCCGCACCAGCCTCCTCTGGCCCTACGCCGGCAATAGCGAGGGCATCTGGAAATGCCCCGGCGACCGCAGCTCCGTCCGCGTCCAGGGCACCCGGCGCAACCGCGTCCGCAGCATGTCCATGCTGAACTGGGTCGGCGGCCGGGGCGAAGGCCGTGACATGGGCTGGTCCGGACCCGGCTGGCGCATCTACCGAACCCTCAACAACTTCGTCGACCCCGGCCCGTCCTCCACCTTCGTCTTCCTCGACGAACGCGAGGACAGCATCAACGACGGCATGTTCGTCGTCGACATGACCGGCTACCCGGGCCAGCCGGCCCAGTACCGCATGGTGGACCTCCCCGCGAGCTATCACGGCGGCGCCGGCGGCATGTCCTTCGCAGACGGCCACTCGGAATTGCGCCGCTGGCGCGACAGCCGCACCACCCCCGCCGTCAGACCCGGCATCGTCATCCCCTTCGATCGCCCCTCCCCGGGCAATGTCGACATCGCCTGGATGCAGGAACGCGCCACCCGCCGCGAACAGTAGCCAGCCGCCCCCCCGCTCAAACCCACGGCAGCCACCACGCCAGCAACACTGTCGCCACCAGCCCCACACACCCCTCCACGCAGACCATCACCGACGCCGTCCGCAGGGTCTCACCCTCCGTCAGACCGCTCATCTTCGAGATCACCCAGAACCCGCTGTCGTTCATCCACATCCCGGGCTTCGAACCGCACCCGATCGCCAGAGCCACGTACACCGGGTGGTAACCGAGATCCACCGCCCCCACCATCGGCGCCAGGATCCCCACGGCGGTGATCATCGCTACCGTCGCCGAACCTTGCGCCACCCGGATCAAGCAGGTGATCCCCCAGGCCAACGGCAACAGCGCCAGCGTCCGCCCCGGCATCGCCGCCCCGGCCAGCTCCGCCATCCCCGCCTGCCGCAGCGCCTGACCCAACGCCCCGCCCGCGGCAATCACCAGGATGATCTCACCCGCCTCCACCACCGCCGTCCGAATCACCCCCCTCACCCGCCCACCATCCCCGCCAGCCCGCACCGCCAACAGCCCCATCGCCAACCCCGCCGAAACCGTCAGCGCAAGGTTCTTGTCCCCCAACCCCGCCACCACCGCGCGCAACCACCCCGGAAACCCAACCTGCGGATACGACGCCATCACCGCCGCGGCGCTGATCAGAACCACCGGCAACACCACCGGCAGCAGCGACGGCCACAGCCCCGGAAGCCCTCCCCCTCCCCCATCCCCACCACCCTCCTCCCCACCACCCGCCAACGCCGCGTCCCGCAACGGAATCCGCCACCGCCGATCCGCCCACACCGCATACCCGTACCCGAACACCGCCGATACCGCCCCCACCACACAACCCGCCAGCATCATCACCGCAATCGGCACCCCCAGCTCGCTCGCGACAAACAACGGCCCCGGTGTCGGCGGCACCAGCGAGTGCGTCATGGTCGCCCCAGCCACGATCGACAACACACAAAGCACGTACCGCTCCCGCGTCCCCGCCCACATCGCCTTCGCCAGCGGCAGCAACAGGTAGAACACCGCCTCCGCGAACATCGGAATCCCCAGCAGAAACCCGCTGCCCAGAAACGCCAACGGCGTGCGCCGCACGCCCACCGCGGACTGCACCGATCTCACGATCCGCTCGGCGCCGCGCGCCGCCATCAGGCACGACCCCAGGATCGAGGCCATCGCGATCAGAATCCCGATGTCCAAAGCCGTCCGTCCAAACCCCTCCGCCACACGCTGGCCCAGCGTCATCCCCGAAACCCGCGCCGCCGAACGCACCGCAGCCGGGGCCACCAGATAATCGCCGGGCCGGATCGCCTCCCCCTCGGCAGCCTCCCAACCCACCCACCGCCACCAACCCGGTTCCCCTCCAGGCCCCTCCACCACCTCGACCACGCCTTCGCCAATCCGCCGCGGTGAACTTCCCTCCGCCAACCGCCGCACCTGCTGCACCGTCCCCCCCTCCAACCGCCGGCTCGTGTCCCGCACCCGCACCGTCCCACCCCCCTCCCCCACCGATTCAACGCGCAGCGCATCCTTGCGAAGCTCGAACCGCTCCACCGCCTCCCGCGGCGTCAGCCCCGCCACAGCCAGCGCCGCCGCGATCAACACGAGAAACGGATGCAGCCGCAGCACCAACACCCCGCCGATCACCATCACCAGCGTGACAACAAGAATGAAAAGCGGACTCATGATGCGGTCGGTGTTCGCCGGTTGCGGGGGTGACGCCCGACCGTACAGGATCGCCCTGTCCTCCGCGACCCCAGGAATCCTCCAGCACGCACCCCCCACCCCATGCCAACCCAGGAGCCCGCGCCACCAACCCCGCCACCAACGCTCCGCTCGAGCCGCTGGTTCGCCCCGGATGACCTCCGAAGCTTCGGCCACCGCAGCCGGCTTCGCCAGATGGGCTACGGCGAGTCCGAAACCTCCGGCAAACCGGTCATCGCCGTGCTCAACACCTGGAGCGACCTCAACCAATGCCACACCCACTTCCGCGAACGCGTCGCAGAGGTGAAACGCGGCGTCTGGCAGGCCGGCGGGTTCCCCGTCGAAATCCCCGTCCTCGCCCTGTCGGAGATGTTCATGAAACCGACGGCCATGCTCTACCGGAACCTGCTCGCGCTGGAGACCGAGGAGGTCCTCCGTTGCCATCCGGTCGACGGCGTCGTCCTCATGGGCGGTTGCGACAAGACCGTGCCCGGCCTTCTCATGGGCGCCATCTCCATGGACCTCCCGGCGATCTTCCTGCCGGCAGGTCCCATGCTCGCCGGTCGATGGCGCGACGTCCGCCTCGGCAGCGGAACCGATGTCTGGAAGTACTGGGCCGAACGCCAGGCCGGTTGCCTCGGCGATTGCGCCTGGCGCCAGATCGAGGAGGGCATCGCCCGCTCCCCAGGCACCTGCATGACCATGGGCACCGCCTCCACCATGGCCGCCGTCACCGAAGCCCTCGGCCTCACCCTCCCGGGCGCATCCTCCATCCCCGCCGTCCACTCCGCCCACGCCCGAATGGCCGCCGCCTGCGGCCTGCGCATCGTCGAAATGGTCCGCGAAGACCTCCGCCCATCCACCATCCTCACCGCCGAATCCTTCAACAACGCCATCGTCGCCGACATGGCCCTCTGCGGCTCCACCAACGCCATCATCCACCTCATCGCCCTCGCCCGCCGCGCCGGCATCCCGCTCACCCTCGACCACTTCGACACCATCTCCCGCAGGGTCCCGGTCATCGCCAACCTCCGTCCGGCCGGCGAGTTCCTCATGGAGGATTTCCATGACGCCGGCGGCCTTCCGGCCCTCCTCCGCCAACTGTCCAGCCATCTCCACCTCGACCGCCCCACGGTCAACGGCCGCTCCCTCGGCGAAAACATCGCCCACGCCGAGATCCTCGACCCGCGTGTCATCCTCAACCCCGACCAGCCCCTCGCCCACGCCGGCGGAACCTTCGTCCTCCGCGGCAACCTCGCCCCCCACGGCTGCGTCATCAAACCCACCGCCGCCGACCCCCGCCTGCTCCGACACCGGGGACCCGCCGTGGTCTTCCGCGATTATCCCGACCTGAAGAAACGCCTCGACGACCCCGCGCTCGACATCACCCCCGACCACGTCCTCGTGCTCCAGAACGGCGGGCCCGAAGGCGCCCCAGGCATGCCCGAATGGGGCATGCTGCCCATCCCCAAACGCCTCCTCGCCCAGGGCGTCCGCGACATAGTCCGCATCTCCGACGCCCGCATGTCCGGCACCAGCTACGGCACCTGCGTCCTCCACATCAGCCCCGAATCCGCCGTCGGCGGACCCATCGCACTGGTCCGCGACGGCGACGTCATCGAACTCGACGTGCCCGCGCGCCGGTTGCACCTCCACGTCACCCCGGAGGAGCTCGCCAGGCGCAGCTCGTCATGGACCCCGCCCGCCCCCGCCTACACCCGCGGTTACGGACGCCTCTTCCTCGACCAGGTCACCCAGGCCCACGAAGGCTGCGATTTCCGTGTCCTCCACCGCGGCGAACCCACCTCCGAACCGGCAATCCACTGAACCCATCATGATCACCACCCCGCTCCGCCCCGCGCTCCTCCAACACTCGGTCATGGCCGTGCCTCCCCTGGCCCGGCGCCCCGACGAATCCCTCGACCCCGCCGAGAACCTCCGCCTGATCCGCCACCTCGAAGCCGGCGGCATCCGCCTCCTGCTCTACGGCGGCAACGCCAACTTCTATCACCTGCCCCCCTCCGAGTTCGAATCAACCCTCGCCCTCCTGTCGTCCGCCGCCGGACCGGAAACCCTCGTCATCCCCTCCGTCGGTCCCGCCTACGGAACCTTCATGGACCAGGCCCGCATCGCCCGCGGCCTCCGGTTCCCCACCCTCATGGTCCTCCCCCAGCAGGGCATCACCACCAGCCCCGGGGTCGCCACCGGCATCCGCCGCTTCGTCGAGACGGCCGGCATCCCCGCCCTGCTCTACGTCAAACACGACGGCTTCATCGAACCGGATGACGTCGCAGCCCTCGTCGCCGACGGGCTCATCAGCGCGATCAAGTACGCCACCGTCCGATCCGACCCATCCAACGATCCCTACCTCCGCCGGCTGACCGCGCTCGTCGATCCCGCGCTCGTCATCAGCGGCATCGGCGAACAGCCCGCCGTCGTCCATCTCCGGGACTTCCACCTCGGCGGATTCACCAGCGGCTGCGTCTGCGTCGCACCCCGCATGTCCCAGGCCATGCTCGCCGCGATGGTCCGCGGCGACTGGCCCGAGGCCGAACGGATCCGCCTCCTCTTCAAACCGCTCGAGGACCTCCGCAACGCCATCCACCCGATCCGCGTGCTGCACGAGGCGGTGGACGCCGCCGGCATCGCCCGAACCGGCCCCCTCCTCCCGCTGCTCTCCAGGGTCGCGGAACAGGATCGCCCCGCCATCGCCGCCGCCGCACGCGATCTCCTCGCCCTGGACCGCACGAACACGGCCACGCCCGCAGCCCCCTGAACCGCAGGCCGTCGATCGGAACCACCCACCCGTCGACGGAGGTCCGCCGGCCCCCACCGTCTATCCCCCGGCCGCCGGCGCCCGCTGGCGCACCGCGGCCTCCGCCGCGTTCCTCCCGAACAGCAGGAACACCGCGGGCGTCACCCCAAGCCCCAGCAGGGTCGAGGTCACCAACCCGCCCACGATCACCACCGCAACCGGATGCAGGATCTCCTTGCCCGGCTGACCCGACGCAAGCACCAGCGGAATCAGCGCAATCCCCGCGCTCAACGCCGTCATGAGCACCGGCACCAGCCGCTCCAGTGTCCCGCGCTCCACCAAACCCCGCCCGAACACCACCCCCTCGTGACGCATGAGGTGCAGATAGTGCGAGAGCAGCATGATGCTGTTCCTCGCGGCAACCCCGGCCACCGCGATGAACCCCACCCACGTCGCGATCGACAGGTTCCCCACGACCAGCCACGTCAGGAACACACCCCCCACCAGCGCGAGCGGAATGTCACAAAGCACCTGCACCGCGAAGGTCGGCGTCCGGAAATACCCGTACAACAGCAGCCCGATCACCCCGAGGATCACCGCGCTGGACAGCATCATCCGTCGCGAGGCCTCCCGCTGCGCCTTGTATTCCCCCTCGTAGCTCACGAAGTAACCCTCCGGCAGCGGCACCTCCCGCTCCACCCGCTCCCTCAAACGCATCACCAGGGACTCCAGATCCCGCTGCCGCGTGTTCGCGCTCACCACCGTCCGGCGCACCCCGTTCTCCCGATGCACCACGTTCGGGCCCGTGGCCTCCAGCACCCGCGCCACCAGCCGCAGCGGGATCCGATGCCCGATGCCCGTCTCGATCGGCAGCTCCATCAGCCGCTGCGGTGAATCACGCCATTCCTCCGGCAACCGCACCACCGCCTCGATGCTCCGCTGAGCCTCCCTCAGAACCGCCACCGGCCTCCCCCCCACCAGCGCCGATAGCTGCTCGTTCAACTCCCCGGGCCGGATCCCGTACGCCCGCGCCCGGTCCCGGTCCACTTCGATCCTCAACTGCGGTATCGGAATCTGCTGCTCCAGCGCCACATCCGTCATCCCCGGCAATCCCCGCGCCAACGCCTCGATCCGACCCCCGATCCGCCTCAGCTCCTCCAGGTCCGGACCATGCACCTTGACCACGATCCGCGCCGACACACCGCTGAGCATGTGCGCCAGCCGATGCCCGATCGGCTGCCCCACCGACACCACCGTGCCGGGGATGGCCCCCAGCCGGCGCCGTATCTCGGTGAAGACCTCGTCCCGCCCGCGACCGCCCTCCCGGAACTCCACGTCGAACTCGTTCACCGACACCGGCATCACATGGTCGTCGCGCTCCGCCCGACCCGTCCGCCGCCCCACGCTGCGCACCTCCGGAATCTCCAGCAGCATCCGCTCCCCCATCCCGCCGATCTCGTTCGCCTGCCTCAGCGAGGTCCCCGGCGCCGCCGCCAGGGTGACGGTGGCGCTGCCCTCGTTGAAGGCCGGCAGAAACTCCCGCCCCAACGTCGGCGCCAGCGCCACCGCACCGGCCACCGGAATCGCAACCAACCCCAGCAACACCCACGGCCGGTCCAACGCCAGCCTCAGCCACGTCCCACGAAAACCCGCCTTCAACCACCTCACCACCACCCCGTCCCCAACCGCACCCGCCCCACCCGCCTCCGGCCACAACAGCAGCGAACACAAAACCGGAATCACCGTCAGCGACACCACAAACGACGCCGCCATGCTCGTGATCGTCGCCACCGCGATCGGCGCAAACAGCCGACCCTCCACACCCCCCAACCCCAGAAACGGAACAAACACCAGGATCACCAGGACCGTCGCGTACAGTATCGAGTGCCGCACCTCGCCCGACGCCGTGGCGATGACCTCCATCCGACCCGACCCGCCATCCGCGACCCCGATCCCCCCCGCCCGTTCCCTCAGCCTCCGATACACGTTCTCCACATCGATGATCGCATCGTCCACCACCATCCCGATCGCCACCGCCAACCCGCCCAACGTCATCGAGTTCACCCCGATCCCCAGCATCCGGAACACCAGGAAGGTCACCGCAAAGGACAACGGAATCGCCATCAGCGTGATCAGCGTGGTCCGCACATTCAGCAGGAACACGAACAGCACCAGCGCCACCAGGATCGCCCCGTCCCGGATCGCTTCGCGAAGATTCCCCACCGCGTGCTCAATGAAGTCCCCCTGCCGGAACAGCACCACCGCCTCCACCCCCTCCGGCAATGCCGTCCTCAGCTCCAACAGCGCCGCCTCGATCGCCTTCGTCAGCGTCAGCGTGTCGAACCCCGGCGCCTTGTCCACGCTCAGGATCACCCCCGCGCTCCCGTTCACCCCCGCATCCCCACGCATCGGCCCCACGTCGTGCACCACCCGCGCCACGTCCCGGATCAGGATCGGCCGATCCCCGACGGTCCGCACCACCGTACCGGCAAGTTCCTCGGCGTCCGTGGTCATCCCCAGGTTCCGCACCATGATCTCCTGCGCACCCTGAACCATGTACCCGCTGGTGGTGTTCCCCGCCGCCTCACCCACCGCCGCCATCAACTCCTCCAAACCCACCCCGTGCGCCGCCATCCGGTTCGGATCCGGCTGCACCTGCACCTGCTTCACCCCGCCCCCGATGGTCAGCACCTCCGCCACCCCCCGCAGCGCCTGGATCCGACGCCGCACCGTCCAGTCCGCCAACACCCTCAGGTCCCGGACGTCCACCGCCCCGTTGGTCGATCGAAGCCCGATCAACAGGATCTCCCCCATCAGCGACGAAACCGGCGCAAGCCCGGGAACCGCCCCCTCCGGCAGCATCGGCACCGCCGCCTGCAACCGCTCCTGAACCCACTGCCGCGCCCGAAACACATCCGTGCCCCACTCGAACTCCGCAAACACCAGCGACAACCCCACGTCCGAACTGCTCCGCAACCGATCCAGTCGTCCCACACCGAGAACCGCCGACTCGATCGGCTGGGTGACCAGCGCCTCCACTTCCTCCGGCGCCAACCCCGGCACCTCCGTGAGAATCGTCACCGTCGGCTTTGTCAGGTCCGGCAGCACGTCCACCGGCAGGTTCCGCGCCACCTGCACCCCCAACCCCAGCACCAGCACCACCACCGCCAACACCAGCGGACGGTGCCTCAACGACAACCGGATCCATCGGTCAAGCATGACTCCCTCCCCCCATCCCACGCGACCCGCCACGCACCGTCATCAGCACCAGCAGCAGCCCCAGCAACACGGTCGTGCAGGCGAAGAACGTCGCCCACACCCCCGCCTTCCCACCCCAGATCCCACCCCCGTCCTCATGATCGTCCCCGTCATGGGCATGGTCATGGTCATGGTCATGCTCCCCTTCCCCATCGTGAGCATGACCGTCCTCTCCCTCGTGCTCATGATCGTGGTCCGCGCCTTCCATCTCCGAGCCGTCCTCGTTGTGCGCATGCCCGTGCGCCGCGTCCAACGCCGCCTTCAGCGAACCCGCGCCACGCCCGGCGAACGCCAACAGATACGCGCCCCGGGTCACCACCTCGTCCCCAGCCTCCACGCCCTTCACAATCTCCACGTACCGGTCGTTCTCCGCCCCCACCACCACCGGCACCCGCACAAACCCACCCTCGAGCCCCGGCACCCGGATGAACACCGAACGCCGCCCCATCTCCCCCTGCACCGCCTCCCTCGGCGCCGCCAACACCCCGGCCCGCGAACTGACCACGATCGAGAACTCCCCCCGCATGCCCGGTCGCAACCGGTAATCGCGGTTCTCCACGTGAAAGGCCGCCTCCAACGTCCCACTCGCCGGATCAACCTCCGTCCCGAAATGCGCCAGGTCCGCCTCGAACTCACGACCCGGCACCGCGGACACCCGCAGTCGCGCCTTCGCCCCCACCTTCAGCAGCCCCACCTGATGCTCGGGCACCGCCGCCACCGCATGCACCTCGTCCAGGGCCACAATCTGCAGCAGCAGCGAGTCCGGCGACACCGGCTGCCCAGGCACCACGTTCACCGAGGAGATCAGTCCCGACATCGGCGCCCGCAGCATCACCGTCGGTGGCGGATCCCCCGCCACCCGGCTCTCCAGCAGCACCACATCCTCCCCCGCCTCCACCCGCGCGTCCACGTGCGCGTCCACCCGCAGGGCCCGCCCCGCCACCCGGCTGCTGACGTACGCCATGTGCCCCGGCGCCACCCGGATCCTCCCCAACGCAAACACGGTCAACTCAAACTCCCGACGCTCCACCAGCCCCGTCTCCAACCGCAGATTCTCCAGGGTCGCCGCATCGAGCACGATCGGCGCCGGCGAAACAGAATCCGCCCCCCGCAACCCGGTCGAACAACCAACCAGGGCCAGCAGCATCCCCAACCACAACCCGCACCCGCTGCTCCGCCTCCGTCCCAACCGGTCACCCGCCAACCCGGCCACCCGTCGCCGCCTCCGCTGCGCGCGTCCGGCCGCACCGCCCGACCGCGTCAACGCCGCCACACCACCCTCCGCCTGCGATCCGTCCCCCCGCGCCGCGTCGTGCCGCGCGCGCGCAACATGGTAGTCCCGCCTCACCGTCACCAGCGAGGCCTCGAGCGCCAGTCGCCGATCCCGCGCCCGAAGCACCTCGGTCAGCGTCGCCAACCCCTGCCGGTTCATCTCCGCCAGCCGTTCCTCCAGGACGCCCGCCTTCGGCAACAACCCATCGCGCATCTCCTCGAACTGCCGCGCCGCCAGCTCCATTCGCACCCGCGCCGCCGCAACCTCCGCACGAATCCGCACGGCGATCGCCTCGGCCTCCCGCTCCGCACGCCGCGCGTTCGCCGCGGCTTCGTCAATGCGCCCCCGGTACCGGCCCCACAGGGGCAACGGCACCGAAAGCCTCAGCCCCACCATCCGCTCGTCCTGGATGCCGACCGGCAGATCCTCGCGGCAATCCCACTCCCCGAACACCCCGACGCCCACCTCCTGCCAGCGACCCGCCCGGGCCACGGCCACACCCTCCTCCGCGGCCTCGCTCCGGGCCACCGCCGCGCGATAGTCCCCGCGACGCACCGGATCGACCGCGACCTCCGCCAGGGACACCGGTCCCGGGTCCTCCAGTCGCCCATCAAGACGAAGCGGAACCGCCTCCGGCCAGCCGAGCCACCCGCGCAACTGGGCCAAAACCTCCGCCCGGCTGCCCTCGATCTGCCCCCGTTCGAGCTCCAACTGCCGCGCCTCCAGTTCCCATTGCGCCGCATCCACCGGCGACCCTTCGCCCCGTCCCGCGGCCACCTCCGACACCCGCGACAGTTCCCGCGTGTTCGCGGCCTGACGCGCCTTCAGCTCCGATTGCGCCTCCAACGCGAGACATTCAACCGCCAGCAGCCGCACCTGGAGCGCCACCCGACGCTCGGCGTCACGGACCTCCGATTCCGCCGCCGCCAGCTCCGCCCGCGACATCGCCCTCTCCGCCCGGAGACGCGCCAGGGTCGGGAACCGCTGGTTGAATCCCACCGAATAGGTGCCCTCGCGCCCGGCCACGTTGGGCTTGAACTCCGAATTGAGCTCCGGCGAATCGAGTCGTCCCGCCTGCCCCAGACGTGCGCGCGCCTGCTCGATCCCCAGACGCACCGCCGCGAGATCCGGATTGTGCTCCAGCGCATGCGCCACCACGGCCTCGATGCCCGACAGCGCCGGCACTGCCGACCTGCCTGCACCCTCGCCCGCACCCGCACCGGTCCCGGCTCCGGCTCCGGCTCCGGCCGCGGATATGCATGACCAACAGAACCAGCCCGCCCACACCTTCCACGCCAACGAATTCATCCGCCGCTTCATCGCTCGTCCTTCTGCCTTGCCCCTGCCCGGCCAGCCGCTCAACCAGGGTTGATCGGCACGCCACACCCTGTCTCAGGGCACTGGCCTTCCGCCGGGATCCCGTTCCTGTCGTCCAACATCATCGCCCCCGCCACGCAGGAGCGCCCACGGCACAGAGTCAGACGAGCAGCGAAGGCGCGCGGGGTTCCCCCACCCGGCGCCGGTACGAAGGATCGAATCCGCCCATCCCGCCATCCGCAGCGCCCACCCGGACCCGGCGCGGCACCCCCGAACGCAAGGCGTCGCCCCCCGGACACCACCCAGGCGCGCCGGCCAACCAGCCATCGCGCCCCGCACCACCCTCCGGCCCGGGAATGTCGATGCAGTCCTCGGACCGGTACGTCCCCGATTCCACCGACGAGCAGGCATCGCCATCGCCGCCGGAATCCTCGGGAACATCATGCGGAACCGACGCGTCCGCTGCGGGCTCACCCGCGTGGCTCCCGCCGTGGTCACAGGCGAGAAACTCGAGCGCCGGCAGGGCCGCAAGACGGCAATGGCTGGTCGCTGGAAGCCAGACGACCAGGGCCAGGAGCCGTATCCAGGACCAGAGGCGCACGCTGGCTAAGGTGTCCGCCGGTGCCCGCGTCGCGCAAGTCCGGACCTTCGACGGTCCGGATCCTCGACAGCCCCCGCCCTTCGCCCCACGGGAACCGACCTTCAAACCCTGGGCGAAGGCCTGGGTCCGCCCGGCTTCTCATACACCGCCGGCTGCACCAGGCGCAGACCGTGGCGGATTCCGCTGAGGCTCTCCGAGTGCCCCACCATCAGGAACCCTCCAGGCTCCAGCCACCGGCTGAGGTAACCCACCAGGCTCTCCTGGGTCGGGCGATCGAAGTAGATCATCACGTTCCGGCACAGGATCAACGGGAACGGATGGGAGAACGGATACGCCGGTTCGAGCAGGTTGAGATGATGGAAGCGGACGCGCCGGCGGATCGCTTCCTTGACCCTCACCTGCCCCGCCCAATCCCCGACCCCCTTCTGGAAATGCCGCTGCAGCCAGTCCTGGCGCAGCCCCTGGACGCGATCCGCGGGGTAGATCCCTGCGGCGGCCTTCTCCAAAACCCGCGTCGAGATGTCGCTGGCCTCGATCTCCCACCGACCGCTGGCGGCGGGGCCGAGATGCTCCGCAAGAAAGACGGCCAGCGAGTAGGGCTCCTCCCCCGAGGAACAGGCCGCACTCCACACCCGAAAACATCCGACCCCGGTACCCCGCGACCGCTCCCACCCCGGAAGCACCTGGTCGCGGATGAACTCGAAGTGCCGCATCTCCCGGAAAAACTGGGTGTGGTTGGTGGAGATCCGGTCCACCAGATGCCGGCGCTCCTCCAGGCCCTGCGGGGACTGCAGCAGCTCGCAGTAGGCCGCAAATCCGCGCAGACCCAGATCCCGGAGCCGTTTCGCCAGCCTCGACGCCACCAGCGCGCGCTTGTCCGGCCCCAGGTGGATGCGGCTCTCCTCGTAAACCAGCCCGCAAAGGAACTCGAACTCCGAATCCCGGAGCTCCAGACCGCCGGTCCGGACCTCGGGGGGCACGATCCTCGCCTGGTCGAAGGCCCGGTTCACAATCCGACCGGCGAAGCGCCGGCAAGGGGTTCGTCGATCCGCCCGCCCCGGACCGGATGCCGTGTCAGTTCGCGTTCCATGGATTCACCGAGAGATCGACGTGCAGCACGATCTCGCCGGAACGGTAGAGCAGACGTTCCATCCCGCCTCCGGGCACCGTCGGCGTCTCCAGTTCCTCGGTCAGGACGACCACCGGCGTGTTGAGCCGGCAGTCCAGGCCGGCGTCGCACAGGTTGGACTTGAAGTTGCCGGTCATGATGTTGAGCAGTTCGCCGACGGCGTCGTTGACCTCCGGGCCGGGTGCGAGTTCCTCGACCGGAATGCCGAGAATGCAGGAGGCGATGCGGAGCGACGACCCGGCGTCGAGGCGCAGGAAGACCTCGCCCGTGGCCCTGCCCTCGAACCGGACGCGGGCGAGCAGGTGTTCACCCTTCAGCGCCGGAACCGACGAGCGCAACGCGGGCTCGAGCTTCAGCCCCAGCATGGTCTGGAAGGTTCGCACCAGCGCAACGGCCAGCGGAGTGCCCATCGCCACGAGCACCGCGCAGGCGACCCCGTTCCGCATCAGTGCCGCCTCCACGGTGTCGATCACGTACTCCGACGGGTCGTCCGCCTTCGGATTCGCCACCCGCAGCAGCCGGGCGCGCAGCTCGTTGTCGCTGGCGATGATGCGGGCGACCTTCTCCAGCTCGAGTTCCGAACCGACCACGAGCTGGGTGAGGCGGGCGACGCACTCCGGAGGCGCAGCGAGACCGTACCGGGCGGCGATCTCCTTGAACTGTGGGGTCTCTTTCATGGGGCAGGGCTTTTGGAGAAAGGGGCGCGATCGACGGACGCCATCCGGCGACGGCGGCTCAGGCGGCGGGCTTCTTCGTCAGGGTCACCACGCGGCCGATCTTCTCGATCAGTTGCTGGTCCTTGAAGGGTTTCACCAGGTAGTCCCGCACCCCGAGCTTGGCGATGTGCAGCACGTTGTCCCGCCCGGCCTCGGCGGTGAGCATGATCACCGGGATCGGTTTCAGCGCCGGATCCTCCTTCAACCGCGTGAGCATCGTCACCCCGTCCATCACCGGCATGCTGATGTCCAGGAGGATGAGGTCCGGCTTCTCACTCGCCGCCATCGCCAGCCCCTCCTCCCCGTTCGAGGCCTCAAGGATCTGGCAGTCGAAAGGCTTCAATGCGCGCGTCACGATCAATCGGATCGTTCGGCTGTCGTCCACGCTGAGAATCCTCGTCGCCATATCAGTTCAGCTTTTGTTTGAGATGAATGTGAAACTCCACCAGCACCCGCGAACCGTCGCAGTCAAAGCCCAGAAACTCTCGTACCACGTCGGGAACGGTCTCAACCACAAAGCTGCTGCCCCGGATGATCCCCGGCGTGCTCATCGCGCATCCCGCCCCCTGGTCGTTCAGGTGCGACTTCAACCCCCCGGCCACCATGTTGGTGATCTCCCCGACCACGTCGTTGATCTCCTCCTCCCCCAGCGACCCCGGATCGTCCAACCCAAGCATCGCCGCCGCGGCCCGCGCTGCGAAATCATCCGCCAGGTGCAGGTACAACACCCCGTCCACCACCTCCCCCGCCATCCCGACCACTCCGGTCACACGACCCGCGTTGTCCGGCGGGTCCACCGCCCCGTTCGGCTTCGGATTCATCGAAAGCATGGTCGAGAACACCTCCGGGAGATGGCGCGCCATGAATTCGCGGATTTCGGTCAGACTTGCCGTGTGTGTCATGGGAAAGGTTGAGCTTGGACCCCCGGGCGGCCCTGGCGCATGTCCGCGCCCGCCCCAAACCGGTCCGCCTCCGCCGCCTCAGCCTGGTCGCGAACGCCCTTCGCCAATGCAGCCGCGATCATCCCGAGCGGAAGCACCCTCCCCACCCCGCCCATGGCCACCGCCGCCTTCGGCATCCCATACACCATGCAGGTCCCCTCATCCTGCGCGATGGTCGTCGCCCCCTTGTCCCGAAGCCGCTTCATCCCCATCGCCCCATCACGCCCCATCCCGGTCAGCAACGCCGCCACCACCCGCGCCCCTGAACAACCCGCCGCGGAGGCGAACAACACATCCACCGCGGGCCGCACATGGTTCAGCATCGGCCCGCGGTTCAGCCGAACCCGGTACCCCCCACACCCCCACTCCAACGTCATGTGCTGATCCCCGGGCGCCACCAGCACCAAACCCTCCCGCAACTCGTCCCCCTGCTCCGCCTCCCGCACCTCCAGCGCACAACACTGGTTCAGCCGTTCGGCGAATGCCTTCGAAAACACCGGCGGTATGTGCTGCACCACACAGATCCCCGGCATCGCCGCCGGCAGACCGCCCAGCACCTCCTTCACCGCCTCCGTGCCACCCGTCGACGCCCCGATCAACACCACCTGCCGCGGGCTGAACTCCCCATCCCCCGCCACGGAACCCGCCGCCCCCAACGCCGGCTCGACCCCACGGCCCGGCTTCCGCCCGAACAGCCGCACCCCGGCCGCCATCCTCACCCGCGCCGGCAACTCCAAGGCCAGCGCCCCGATGCTGTACGCCGACGTCGGCTTGCACAGAACATCCACCGCCCCGCATTCGAGCGCCTCGATCGCCGCCGCCGACCCCGCCGCCGTGGTCGAACTGATCACGATCACCGGCATCGGCCGGTGCTGCTGCAGAATCCTCAGGAAGGTCAACCCATCCATCCTCGGCATCTCGATGTCCAGCGTCAGCACGTCGGGGGCCAACTCCAGGATCTTGTCCCGCGCCACATACGGATCCACCGCCGTCCCCACGACCTCGATCTCCGGGTCCGCCTGCAAGGCCTCGCTGATCGCCCGACGCACCATCGCCGAGTCGTCCACCACCAGCACCCTGACCTTGCGGTTCGATCTCATAAGCTCGCCGCAAACTTCCCGATCCGCTCGATCGACGTCCGCGTCTCAACCACCAGCACGTCCAGCCGGTCCGCGCCGATGCCCAGCCGCTCCACCACCGTCCCGGACACCCGCACCGCATACCCACCCCAGCCGGGCGCCCCGTTCGCCAGGTGGGCCAGGCAGTCCGCCAGATGCGAGACCACCGAAAGCCGCGGCTGCGGATCGAGCACGGGCTGATGATGGTTGGCCACCGCCTCCACCAGCTCCCCCGGAAGGTTCCAACCCCGCAGGATCGCCGCCCCGATCTCGGCATGGTCCGTCGCAAGCAGCTCCCGCTCCGCCTCCAGCCGCGAAACGCCCCCGGTCTCCACCCGCTCCCGCATCCGACCCATCACGTCCTCCGATACCGAACGGCCGATCACCAGCTCCCCAATGTCCTGCAGCAGCCCGGCGGTGAAGGCCAGCGGCGATTCCTCGCCGCTCCAGATCCCGCTGCTCGCCACCACCTCCGCCGCAGCGGCCGTCGAAAGCGACTGGTGCAGAAACTCCTTCGCCGCCACCGCGTACCCAGGCACCGGCGCCTTCATCGCCGCAGAATAGGAGATCGCCATCACCACCCGGAACAGCTCCGCATAACCCAGCATCAACAACGCCTGGTCCACGCTCGACACCCGCTGCCGCAAACCCATCAGCGGCGAATTGCAGATCTGCAGCAGCCGCGCGGTCAGCACCCCGTCGCACCGGATCACCCGCACCACCTCGTCGTTCGACACCGTCGGGGCCGCAAGCAGCCCCAGCAGCCGGTTCGCCGAATCCGACGAGGGTACAATCCCTCGCGCCCTGGTCATCCATTCCGAAATCGTCATAGCGTGTACTGGGCCCTGCCGGGCGTTTGCACCGTGATCTGCCCCGTTCCAATGCACATCCGGATGGTCCGGTAACTGAGCCCGCCGACGTCCCGCGCATGCACCGTGTACCCCCCCTCCCGCAACACCTCCGTCACCCGCGCGTCGTTCCGCTGCCCGATGCAGAACACATCCCCCGCATCCAGCATCCGCGCTCCCCCGGCCACCCGGATCATGCAACGCCGCGGATCCGCCCCAAGCCCCGAAACCGCCCGGAACAACAGCGGAATGCCCGTGTCCACGAACATGCAGGGACTGCGTTCGGCCTTCGCCTGATCGATGCTTCCGCTGGGCAGCATCACGTGCAGCAAACCCCCAACGCGCCTCTGCGCATCATACACAGCGATGCCCAGGCACGACCCCAAGGAGTACGTCACCAACTCGGCTCCCGGGTCGTTGCTCGCCATCATGTCCGCAACGCCGACCACCAGAACCTTCTTCGGTGGCGCAATAACCCATGACGTCGAGGAAGCCATTCTCTGAAAACGACAACTGGAGGCGATCGGTCCGTCACCCATCCCGGCCGGGGAGATTCAACGACTTCCAGCGAAGCCAACCCGTCCTGCGGAACCCACTCCGACCGTGTCAGGGGGATTTGGCCCGGGCCTCCGATGAAGCCATCCGCCTTCTCCATCGGCCGAATCGGACCAAAACTGAACCGTCATCCCCAACGTCCTTCCGGCTCCCATAGGCCTGCCAAACCCGTGGTGATCATGCTGCCACGGCGAGCCCGCCACCCCCGCCCGGAATACCTCCTCGCAGAGCCCCGCCCGGTTGCAGGCGGGCGCTCAGGAATACTGCTGCCAGGTGACCCCGCGCCCTCCCGCGAACGATCCCATCTGCCGTCGAAGATTCCACCGCGCCTTCTCCGCCGAGACCCGCTCCGCTTCCAACCCCTCCCGGCGCCGCTCCAACAGCGCGAGGTTCGCACGCTCCTGCGCCACCACCGCCGCCACCAGCGCCGTCACCGATGGATCCATCGCGTTCCCCCGGGCGACCGCCCCCCCATCAGCCCCACCGTCCCCGACCTCCGGCACCGCTGTGGCCCGCAGCCGCTGCTTCACCTGCTGAAGATCCACCAGGTGCGCCCAGTCGCCCGCTTCGATGGCCTCGGACTCCGCCGCCGTCAGCCGCGCCCAGGCCTCGAGCCATGCCAGGTTTCCCGCTGCGCCGCCCGGACCACCCGGACCGGGGCCGGACCCGGACGCCACGGTGCCCGCTGAGACGGGCTCGGCGTCGATGCGAAGGCTCGCGGGCACGGATCGCCCAGGGTTCGGGTTCGAGGCCATGACGAATGAGGGTGGACCGAATCGGGACGTCCTCGCGGCGTTCAGCCGACCGCTGCCAGGCTGACCCGCTCCGGCTGACCTTCCGTCGTCGCGTTGCCCAGGAGCATCTCGCGCCATGCGTCGCGCAGCGTCGACAGCCGCTGGATCGCTTCCTCGATGCCCTCGGTCTCCTTCTTGAGGTTGCTCTCGAAGAGCCTGCGATCCAGGTAGGTGTAGAGACTGCGAAGCCGCTCGGCGAACTCGCCGCCCGCACCCATGTTCAGCGCGGCGCTCAGCTCGTCCAGGATCGCCTGGGCCCGCTGGATGTTGTCGTTGATCGTCGCGTTGTACTCCGCCGGGTCGTCCAGGCTGAAACCGCGAAGGGCGCCTTCGAGAAAGCGGATCGCCCCGTCGTAGAGCATCAGCACCAACTGTCCGGGCGACGCCGTGCGGGTCGCCACCTGCATGTAGGACTTGCCAACTAGAGCTCGATTCATGTTCGGGTGGGGTCGGGACCTCAGTCCGCCGGCAGACGCATCGCGAGCAGCTCGGAGAGCTGATGGATGGTCTCCCGGGGCGGATAGGTGGGGTCCCCCACGAGTTTCTGGGCCCGCTCGATGACCTCGACCCTCAGGGCCGGGAGCTCGCGCAGGGCGCGGTCAACATTCGATGTCGCGGCGAAGCTGACCTCCTCCGCCGCCGGTTTCCGTGGCCGCGTCACCGACCGTGACGCCTGGGCGTTGTGAACGTGTGCCGAATTGGGATTAGGTTGGATTTCCATGCCGCATCTCGTTTTCCGGCAGGCTTGGATTCTTGTCGTCTCTCAGTACCCGCACGTAGGTCATATCGGCAGGCTACGGAATTAAGTTAAGCCGCATCAGCGGCCCGGACACGTGGCGGCCAGTGCGGAGGCCGTGTACGTGCCGAACCTTAACGGCGAATACAGGATCTGGTGGGAGTCCGCCAGGGCCAGGGGCTTGGGCGCACGCTCCAGGTAATGGCGCCGTGCCGCGTTCGCTACCGCCGCGTCGCCGGCGTCGAACCATTCATCGGCAGCCCACCACACCCGGGAACCGTCCACGTCCACCAGCCGCAGCCGCCAGCCGATCGCCAGCGGCGGGTACGCCCGGTATCCGGTCAGTTGACAGAACAGCACGCCGTCGCACTCGGTCTCCTTCCGCAGGCGCTCGAGAAACTCCATCGGAAGCTCCTCCTCCGCACCCCAGTAGGCCCGACCCGTCCAGTCGCGCATCTGTTCCGGTTGCACCGTCACCAATTCGAACCGTCCCGTCTTGGACAGCTCCGCCTGCAGCGCCCGCTGCAGACCCGGCCGCGCCAGCTCGGTGGCGTGGTCCTTCCCCTCCACACGCAGCGGCAGTACAGCCACGCGCTTCAGGTCCCGCGGCAGTTTCTCAACGCCGCGGTAGACATTCCTCGGTCGATGCACCGGACCGGCCGTCGTCATCCCGTCCATCATCGTCCCACACCCCCCCACGACCGCCGCGCCCGCCACAAGGGCCAGCGCCCGAAGGCGCCGCACGTGGGCATGGATGGTGCCGAGCAAACTCTTCATCAAATCCTCCTTGGCCCCGATCGGCGGTCCCCTCGGGCCCGCTCAACCAAAGCGCTGCGTAAGAAACTGCAACTGCTGCTTGATGTTCTGCTGCGCCGTCTCCATCGAGACGAAACTCGCCATCAGCCGCTCGCGGTTCGCCTGAACCACCCGCTCCAATTCCTGGATCTGGGTGTCGATTCCCGTCCGCTGCTTGTCCAGCAGATCCACCTTCTTCTGAATCGTCCCGTCGTCCCCGATCACCTTGTCGAGGTACGAACCCAGCCTCACAGCCAACCCCTTGTCCGGGTCCAGCCAAAGCTCCTGAACCTCCTGCAACCGATCCGAAAGCGCGGAATCCAACAGCGCCGGATCATCCAGCGCCAGCGAGTCGTCGTCGCTGTTCGACTTGAACCCCAAGGCCTCCAGGTGCTTCAACCCCCCGGCCAGGCCGTCCACCGCGCCGTACACCATCTTCCTCAGCGTCGACGCGATCCCCTCGGCATCCGGATCCGACGCCAGCGTGCCCGCCGTCACCGCACCCTTGCCGTCCGCGTTGATCCGCGTCTCACCCGCGATCTTCGCCTGCACGCTGTTGTACTCGTCCACGAACGAGGTGATCGCCTTCCGGATCGCCGCCTGGTCGGTCGCAACCGTGACCTTCGTCGAACCGCCCTCGGTCAACGCCGTCACGCTCAGACCTTCCAAACCGGAACTGGCCCCGGTGATGGTGTTCGAACGGCTCCGCAACTGACCCCCGCCGTTCACCGTGTACAAAAGGTCCTTCCCCCGTTCCAGCGCCCCCCCCGAAAGCTTCGTCGCCTGGAGAAAGTTGCCGGTCACGTCCTCCAACGCGATGCCCACGTCGCCCGTGCTCTTGTTCGCGAGCACAAACCGGTCGTTCACCGAGTCGTAACTGGCCGTCACCCCGGCGCCCGAATCACTGATCCGCCGCAGCACGTCCGCCACCGTGTCCCCACTGGTGTAGTCGATCTGCACGCCGTTGACCCTGAACGACCCCGTGCCGCCATCGCCGAAGGTCGGGGCTACCCCGAGATTGGCCGAGGCCAGCGACTGGTTGATCCGGACGCTGCCCAGCGCCGAGGCACTGGTGATCGTCCCGGTCCCGTTGTTGTGCAGCTCCGCTGTCTCCAGGAAATTGCTGGTGTCGGTGGCGCTGCCCAGGGTGATCGCCCCGGCGCTCTGCAACTGGATCCGGTCCGTCGCGGAATCGTAGCTGGCGGTCACCGCGCCGGAGGTGGCGGCCGAGATCTTCTGGAAGACGTTCTCGAGAGTGTCGGAGGTGCTGATGCTGACCTCGGCCCCGTTCACCCGGAAGGTGCCCGCGGTGACCGCGGTGGCGAACCCCGCACCTGACAGCGTGACCGCCGAGACATCATTGGTGGCGGCCAGCGCCCCGCCGGCGTTGGCGGCCCCCTGCATGCGCGCAGCGGACGCAAGCTGCTGGAAGGCAAACGTGTAGGTCCCCTGCACCGCCCCGGCCGACACCGTGGCCCTCGCGATGGTGTCGGTCTCAACCGTCGCCGTGCGCCCCGAAAAGAGCCCCGGTGACTGGAGCGCTCCCAGCTTGTTCTTGAGAACGTTGAGCTGGGTGGAAATCGCGCCGTAGGCGGTCGATCGCTCCTCGATCTGATCCTGCTCGGCCAGAAGCCGCCGTTGCGGAATCCGGTCGATCTCGCTCATCTGGTCGACCAGCGAGCGCCAATCGAACCCGGAAGCCAGGCCTGACAGTCCCAGATCCATCCGATCCCTCTATCGGCCGTCCCGGGCGTGGACTTGAGACGGCCCTGCTTCGGGATAGCAAAAACCCGGCCAGTCATGGACCGGCCGGGTCGGGAACCAATCCCCGCATGGGGACTCCACTTACGACGTTACGACAGGAGCCTCAACGCGGACTGCGGATTGGCGTTTGCCTGGGCCAGCATCGCCGTGCCTGCCTGGACGAGGATGTTGTACCGGGCAAATTGTGTGCTCTCGTTCGCCACATCGACGTCCTTGATGCGGCTGCTCGCGGCGGTGAGGTTGTCCTTCAGGATGCCCAGCTGTTCGCTGGTGTACGTGAGGCGCGAGATGTTCGCACCGACGTTCGCGCGATCCTTCGCGAGCTGAGTGATGGCGGCCTTCACGTTCGTCACCGCGGTGGCCGCGGCGGCTGTGGTCTTGATGTCGCCCGTCGAGGAGGCCGTGTTCACCGCGCCGGCGCTCAGATTCACCACGTTCATGGTGTACTTGTTGCCGTCCTCGTCCTTAGTCACACCCATGGCGGCAGCGCCGAAGAGACTCACTCCGTTGAACGACTTGGCGCTGACGTCCTCGATGTACGCTTGCAGGGTCTTGAATTCCGCGTCGTAGAGATCGCGGTCTCCGTCGACCTTCGTCACGTCCTGCGAGAGCACGGCCAGCTCGCTCATGCGGTCCAGGGCTTTGCTGACCTTCTTCAGGAACCCGTCCTGGGTCTGGCTGAAGGAGATCGCGTTGGAGATGTTGTTGTTCGCGGCCGAGATGCGGTTGATCTGCGCGTCAAAACGCAGGGAAACCGCCATTCCCGCAGCATCATCTTCCGGAGACGTGATCCGTGAACCGGAGGACAGGCGAGCGAGGGACCGGGACAACAGCGCCGAGGATTCGCCAAGAAGACGAGCACCAGTCTGCGCCGAAACGTTCGTGTTGATGACCATAAAGACTCCTTCCTTGAGTCACCCCTTTCGGGGATTTGAAACGCGGCATTCCATGCCACGGGTGAAGTTTGTTCGAGGCCTTCACCGTCCACCCCGCCGACCCTTTCTGGCCGTCGGCCGCCATTGTCTTGCGACACGAACTGGATCGGCATCGGCCTCCAAACCTTGAGCCCCGTTTCTCCAGCCCCCAAACCACCCCCACCCGGGGCAATTCTCGCCGGGCCCCCATCCCCGCCGGCCATTTTTGCCTATGACCAGGTCCCTCTCTGCCCAGCCACCCCCACACCCCCCTTCCCCGCACCCCCTCCCTGCCCTGGAACGACTTGCACCCGGCTCCACCCCCCGCCACACCCCGTGGCACGCACCGTGCTGCCAGCGGTCCGGCGACCTGTCGTATGAGCACGATGACCACCACCGAATGCGAGATGCCCACCGCGCCTGCGGAAGCGACAGTCGCTCCCGCCTCCCTCCACCTCCCCCTAGGCCTCCTGGGCTTCGAAACCGTCAAACACTACGCGGTCCTCCAAAACCCCGAGGAACACCCCTTCCTCTGGCTCCGGATGACCGAGCCCCCCAACCACGCCTTCCTCGCCCTGCCTCCCGCGGCCGTCCTCTCGGATTACCGCCCCGAACTGAGCGACGAGGACGTCGCCTTCCTCCAACTGGCCTCCCCCGAGGACGCCGTGATCCTCAACATCGTCACCCTCCGCAACGGCGGCTCCGCCACCGTCAACCTCAAGGGCCCTGTCGTCTACAACCGCCACACCCGCGTCGCCAAACAGGTCATCCCCATCAACGCCGCCCGCTTCACCCTCCAACACCCCCTGCCGGCCATCGGCTAAACCCCCCAACCGAACCACGCCATGTTGATTCTCTGCCGCAAGATCAATGAGAGCGTCGTGATCGACGGATCGATCACCGTCAAGGTCCTGCGCATCGACGGCGACCAGGTCCGGCTCGGGATCCAGGCCCCCAGCGACGTCCCCGTCCACCGCCACGAAATCTACGAGGAAATCCAACGCAACAACCGCGAGGCCGCCACCCAGGTCCGACCCAACCTGCCCCGCCTCGCCCCTCGGACCCCCTCTCAACCCATCCCGCCCCAAACCACAACCCAAACCACAACCCCGACCCCACCACCCGCAACCAACACCGCCACCACCGCCCACCCCGCCCCCGCCCTCCCGGCGGTCGGCGCCGCGTGCGCATGCGCTTCCTGACCCTTCCACCGCCACCTGAACGAACACCTCTACTATGGTCATCAACACCAACATCCAAGCACAGGTCTCGGCGTCCAACCTGGCCACCAGCAGCGACATGCTCGCCAAGTCGCTGTCCCGCCTGAGTTCCGGGTCCAAGATCGTCAACCCCGCCGACGACGCCGCCGGCCTCGCCGTCGCCTCCAGGCTCGACGCCCAGGTCCAACGCATCGCCGCCGCCCGATCCAACGTCGGCAACGCCGTCTCCTTCACCCAAACCCAGGACGGTTACCTCAAGAAGATCGCCAAGGCCCTCGACCGCCTCAGCGAACTGGCCATCCTCGCCCAGGACGTCACCAAGAGCGACGACGACCGCGCCCTCTACCAGACTGAGTTCGCCCAACTCCAGGACTACATCTCCAACACGTCCTCCAAGGAGTTCAACGGCGTCAGCCTCTTCAACGGCGCCTCCCTCGGCGTCACCATCGATTCCGAAGGCAACACCTTCTCGATGACCAGCCCCAACCTGGGCTCCGCCGACTATACCAACGCCACCGCCGGCGGCACCGCCATCGGCACCACCACCGCCGCCACCACCGCCCTCGGCCACATCCGCACCGCCATCAGCAAACTGGCCGCCGACCGCGCCACCATCGGCGCCTACCAGTCCCGCCTCAACTACACCGCCGAACAGCTCCAGGTGAACAAGGAGAACCTCATGGCCGCCTCCTCCCGCATCCAGGACGTCGACGTCGCCGAGGAAAGCACCAGCTACGCCCGCTACAACATCCTCGTCCAGGCCGGCACCGCCATGCTCACCCAGGCCAACGCCATGCCCCAAAGCGCCCTCCGCCTCCTCCAGCAGTAGCCCTCTTCCCCCCCTCCTCTCCGCCCCAGGCGGGGTCGAGTTCACGGAAGAACACCGCCCGGCAAGGATAGCCCATGACCCCTCCTTCTTCGGCAGACTTCGACACCAGTCGAAGCACCCCCTCGGAAGCCGCAGACCTCGCCGCCATCCTCGCCGCCGAGGAACGCATCGCCCACGCCGACGACCCGGCCTGGTCCAACCTCCGGCAACAACTCGCCGCCCACCCCGAGGACCCCGCCCTCTGGCTCTGGAACGGCCTCGTCCTCGAACATCGCCAGCGGCTCCAGGACGCCTGCAACCACTACGCCGAGGCCATCGAACGCGGCTGCCCCCACTGGCGCGTCGGCTGGTACATCGCCCGCGCCGCCAAATCCCTCGGCAACCTCGACCTCGTCGACGCCGCCTGCGCCGCCGTCCTCAAGGCCAACCCCGGGTTCCAACCCGCCCGCGAACTGACCGAACACGCCCGCGCCATCCGCGCCACGCGCCCCCTGCACAACACCCCGAGTTGCGTCAACGAGAAGCCCCTCCCCTCCGCCACACCCGCGACACCCCGCACCTCCCCCACAGACCAGCCCGCCCCTCACTGGACCCGGCTCGTCACAACCCACCTCCTCAACCTCGGCTTCCTGCCCCTCGACACCGAACCCAAACGCGCGTCCATCGACCCCGCACGCCTCGCCCTGGACACCCGCTTCGATATCGCCGCCAAAACCCTCTACGCCCGACACCGCCGCCTGGGCGTGGATTCCACCTGGGCCCTGTCCGTCTACCGCGACCACATCGGCGCCTTCTCCAAGGGCACGTTCAAGGAACAGGACGGTCGCAAGACCTCCTTCGAGGATTATCATGCCGCCTTCGACGACATCCTCGATTCCATCGCTCACCACGGCTTCGACCCCTCCATCTCCTGCGTCCCCGTCGACCGCAACCTCACCCCCATCGACGGCGCCCATCGAGTCGCCAGCGCCCTCACCCTCGGCAAACCCGTCGACACCCTCGTGTTCGACGTCCAGGCCAATCGCTACGACTGGCGATTCTTCCGCAACCGCGGCCTGTCGGAATCCTCCCTCGACGCCATGGCCCTCGAGTGGGCACGACTCCGCCCCGACACCCGCATCCTCCACCTCTTCCCCACCGCCGAAGGCCGCGACGCCGACGCCCGCGCCCTGCTCCTCGAGCATGGGGCCGTTCTCTACGAGAAAACCCTCCACCTGAAGGGCGAGGGCCCCACCCTGCTGGTCCGCGAACTCTACGACGGCGAACGGTGGATCGGGTCATGGGCCGACGGCTTCGCCGGCGCCCGCAAGGATGCCGGCATCCGCTTCAAGGGCGGCGCCGGGCTCCGCGTGTTCCTCTTCCGCTGCGACGACCCCTCCCGCTGCCGCGAGATCAAAACCCGCCTCCGCGAACTCTTCGGCCAGGGCAACTACTCCTGCCACATCAACGACACCCACGCCGAGACCCTCCGCCTCGCCCAGCTCTACTTCAACGCCAACGGCATCCACTTCCTCAACCACGCCACACCCCGCTACCTCCAGCGCTTCCACCGACACCTCGAACTCTATCGCAACTGGCTCCGCACCTCCGGCGCCGACCCCGACCTCTTCTGCATCGACGGCAGCGCCTCCCTCGCCGCCTACGGACTCCGCGACGCCCAGGACCTCGATGTCCTCCACTTCAACCAAGCCGATTTCTCCACCGTCCGCCCCGGCATCAACAGCCACAACGACGAACTCGCCCATCACCCAGCCTCCCGCGACCAGATCCTCTTCGACCCGGCCCACCACTTCCACTACGCCGGCCTCAAGTTCGTCGCCCTCCCCACCCTCCGCGCCATGAAGACCCGCCGCGCCGAGGGCAAGGACCTCGCCGACGTCGCCCTCATCGATTCCCTCGACCAGCCGCCCGCCGGCCCGCCCCGCCCCACCCTCGACATCCTCGCCAAGGACGCACCCCGCGAGGCCCTCCGCGTCTATTACGTGCCCAACGGCGACGACTACCACATCGCCGCGCTCCTCGACCGCCTCTACACCACGGTCCAACCCTTCGGCTGCCGCGATGTCCGCGATTACATCGACCGCCGCGTTCTCGCCTACAAAACCCCTGACGCCGGCGCCCGCATGTGGGACGAGGTCCAGGCCATGCGGCCCGACCTGGTCCACGTCGAGTCCGCCCGAAACCTCGATCCCGCCCTCCTCCGCCGCATCCGCTCCGAACTGGGCATCCCCGTGACCATGTGGTTCGGCGACGCCTGCGTGAACGACGAGTTCGTCCAGCGCATCCTCTCCTACGCCCCGGCCGTCACCCACCAGATCGTCGTCGACCGCCACGTCGCCCTCGCCGCCCGCAAACAGGGCATCCCCAACGTCGAGTTCATCCCCTTCTTCGGCTACGACCACTATTTCCGCCCCCTCGACCTGCCCAAGTCCGTCGACATCCTCTTCACCGGCAAAAGCTACGCCCGGAACCTCAAGCGCTACCCCTTCGCCGCCGACCGCCTCGCCTTCGTCCAGCGTCTCAACCGCGAGTTCGGCCCCCGCCTGCGCGTCGTCGGGGAACACTGGGAAAACCTCGGCCTCGCCAACCTCCACCCGGACCGCATCCCCGAATGGGAGGTCAACCACCTCAACAACCAGGCCCGCATCGTCGTCGCCTACGACGCGGCCCACGTCGACGGCTTCACCTCCTGCCGCACCTACCACGCCCTGCTCGGCCGCACCTTCCTCCTCCTCCGGAAATTCCCCGGCGCCGAACGCCTCTTCATCAACGGCGAACACCTCGTCTGGTTCGAATCCGAACAGGAGGGCATCGAACTGGCCCGCCATTACCTCGACCACCCCGCCGAATGCGAGCGGATCGCCCGCGCCGGCCACCAGCACGTCCGAGCCAACGGCTGGATGTTCAGCAACGTCCTCCGGCACCTCGTCCAACGCGGCCTCGGCCGCACCAACCGCTCCTTCGAGGATTCGTTCGCCCCCTTCTCCAAACCCCTCCCCCAACCCGCCTCCTCCCGCACCCAGTCCCCGTCCCCGTCCAGCGCCCCCCAACCCACTCCCGCCGCAGCCACTCCCCCGCGCCGCACCACCAGCGCGACCGACGACTGCCTCCGCCACGCCGACCGCTGCTTCGCCCAGGGCGACCTCGCCCAGGCCCGCACCTGGCTCGAGCGCGTCCTCGATCTCGACCCGTCACGCGCCGAAGTCTGGATCGCCTCCGGCAACCTCGCCGTCCAGCTCGGCGACGTCACCGAGGGCATCCAGGCCCTCCGCCGCGCCTCCGAACTGCGCCCGGACCATCCCCCCACCCTCGCCGCCCTCGCCGCCGCCTGCATCCACGCCGGCCAGATCGACGACTTCGAACAGGCCCTCGGCGCCGCCCTCGCCATCGATCCCGACGAACCCACGGCCGTCCGCCTGCTCGCCGACCTCAACTTCCAGAACCACCGCTTCGAGGACGCCGCCAAGTCCTACTTCAAACTCGTCACCCGGAATCCCTCGGACATCGGTTGCCTCCTCCCGCTCGGCGTTTGCTTCGCCAAGGTCGGCGACGCCGAAACCGCCCGCACCCTCTTCACCGAGATCCTCAACATCGACCCCGCCCACGCCATCGCCCGGGACAATCTCCTGGCCCTGGGCGGCACGGTCCCTCCTCACCCGGCCGATTCCTCCCCATCCGGACCCGAGGCCTCGCCCCGGACGTCCGCCTCCCACGAACCTTCGCATCCGCTCGATCCATCCCGGCCCGCCTCCCCGCCGGCCGCGCAGCCGGCGCTTCCCCCGCCCCTGCTCACCGCCATCGTCTCCACCTACAAGTCCGAGAGGTTCATCCGCGGCTGCCTTCGCAACCTGCTCGCCCAGACGATCGCCAACCGCCTGGAGATCATCGTGATCGACAGCGGTTCCCCGGAGAACGAACGCGCCATCGTCGAGGAGTTCCAGTCCCTCCACCCCCGAATCCGCTACGTCCGCACCGAGCGCGAGACCATCTACGCCGCCTGGAACCGCGCCGTCCAACTGGCCACCGCCCCCTACCTCACCAGCGCCAACGCCGACGACCGCCACCGCCCCGAGGCCCTCGAACGCCTCGTCGCCCAGCTCGAGGCCCATCCCGATCACGCCCTCGCCTACGCCGATTGCGCGGTCTGCGAGAACGTCCACCCCGACTTCGGCTTCCCCGAGCTTCGCGGTTACTACCGCTGGCCCGATTTCGATCCCGTCCTCCTCTTCCGCGGCTGCTACGTCGGCCCGCAACCGGTCTGGCGCCGCACCCTCCACACCCGCCACGGCCTGTTCGATCCCTCCTACCGCTCCGCCGGCGATTACGAGTTCTGGCTCCGCATCGCCCCCTCCGAACGCTTCCTCCACATCCCCGAGGTCCTCGGTCTCCACTGGTACGCCGAATCCAGCCTCGGCCACCAGAACCGCGATCTCACCCGCGAGGAGTCCGATCGGGCGCGAGCCAGACACTGGCCCGCCACCTGGGGGCCGCGCCCAACCGAACCGTTCCGCACCCTCCAACTCATCCCCGCCCTCGAAAAACAACGCCAACGGGTCCAGGAACTGACCGCCCGCGTCCAACTCCTCGAACGCCAAACGGCCACGCCCACCCCCCCGGCCCCACCCGTCGCGCCCATACCCGAACCGGACGCACCCACCGTCCCCGCCCTTTCCCTGCTCCCCGCGGATTCCAACCCCGAAGCCTTCCAGCACCTCGTCCTGGGCTTCGACCTCCTCCGCGAAGGCCGCTTCGACGAGGCCCGCACCGAGGCGCGTCACTACCGCGACAAGGTCGCCTACGACACACTCCAACGCTCCGACCGCCGCCCCGTCGCCACCCCCGATCTCTCCGTCGTCATCGTCGCCTACCAGACCCGCCACGACCTGATCCGCTGCCTGGATTCCCTCGGCAACCCCGCCGCGTCCCCCTCCTTCGAAATCATCGTCGTCGACAACGGCGGCAATGAGGAGATCCACGAGGAACTGAACCGTCGCGCCATCCTCCACGTCCGCCCCCCGGTCAATGTCCTCCCCGCGGAAGGCCGCAACATCGGCGTCCACTTCGCCCGCGCCCCCATCGCGGTGTTCATCGACGACGACGCCATCGCGACCCCCGGTTACCTCGCATCCATCCGCACCGCCTTCGAGACCTACGATATCGTCGGCCTCCGCGGCAAGGTCCTCCCGGCCACCTCCAACCCAACCCGTCAGGTCCCCCACTACGACCTCGGCGATCAACCCATCACCTCCCATCTCAACACCGAGGGCAACGCCGCCTTCCGCATCCCCGCCTGGAGGGAACTGGGCGGCCAGGATTCCATCCTCTTCGGCGGCGAAGGCGTCGAGTTCTCCTTCCGCGCCGCAACCCGCTTCGGCCCGGGCTCCATCCTCTACTGGCCCCACAGCGCCATTCTCCACGAGTACGCCGACGACGAGTCCCAGTTCGATCGCAAGGGCGAACGCCACCGCATCGCCCGCGCCTACCTGGCCTGGAAGCACCCCCACATCCTCGAGTACCACACCGCGCTCCGTCGCGCGCCGTCCACCGAGGACGAACGCCTCCAGCGCGTCGCCCCGCTGAAACTCCGCCACCCCGCCCCCGCACCCGCTTCCACCGCCGTCGCGACCCCGCCCCACCCCCTTCCCGTCGCCGTCCCCTCACCCATCGCCACCCTCCGCACCCACCTCGCCCGACACGGCTGGATGGCCAAGTTCGACGCCTACGCGGCCAAACTCCGGACCGTCGAAACCATTCCCGACCCGCAGCCGATCCGCCTCTCGATCGTCATCATCGCCCACGAGATCCGTGTCGATTCCATCCGCGTCCTGCAACGCCTCCAGGAGGACCGCGACGGACGCTTCGAAATCGTCTACGTCCTCAACGGTTCCCAGGCCATCGAGGCCGATAAGGTCCGCCCCTACGTCGACACCCTGATCCAACTGACCGAGAACACCGGCGCGTACTTCGCCCGCAACGTCGGCGCTGCCTTCGCCAACGCCCCCATCCTCTTCTTCCTCGACGACGACGCCATTCCCGAACCCGGCTGCGCCGCCGCACACCTCGCCGAGTTCGATCGCTTCGACGTCATCGCCGTCCGCGGCGCCATCCTCCCCAAGACCAACAACCCCCTCAACGACCTCGCCAAACACTATCACCTCGGCGACCGCCGCTTCCCCATCCACGCCGATGTCGAGGGCAACACCTCCTACCTCGCCCGCACCTTCTTCGCGGTCGGCGGCTGGGACGACGAGATCGTGTTCGGCGGCGGCGGCATCGACCTCGCCTTTCGCCTGCTCCAGGTCGACAGCGACCGCCGTCGACAGATCTATTCCCCCGTCCCCGTGGTCTACCACGATTACGCGGCCAACCCCGACCACCTCGCCCGGAAACAGAAGAAGCAGGCCGAATCACGCGAACGCCTCTTCCGGAAACACCCGCGCTTCAACATCCTCCGCCACGCGTGGCAGTCCTTCCAGGGCAAGGATCACCTCCTCATCCCCCGCTCCCAAACCCCCTCCCCCGCCACACCTCCCGCCCCCGCCAGCCCAACCCCCGATGGCCCCTTCCTCACCATCGCCATCCCCTCCTTCAACCGCGCCCACTTCCTCGCCGACACCCTCCAAAGCGCCCTCCGCCAATCCTATCCCCACTTCGAGATCGTCATCGTCGACGACGGTTCCACCGACGACACCGCCGCGGTCGCACGCCGATTCGAGGATCCCCGCATCCGCTTCATCGCCAAGGAACACTCCGGCGGTCCCGCCACCCGCAACCGCTGCATCGAGGAGGCCCGCGGCGAACACATCGTCTGGCTCGATTCCGACGACCTCCTCCTCCCCGGCACGCTCGCCCTCTACGCCGAGACCCTCCGTCGATCCCCCGATGCCGACGTGATCTACGGCAACCTCCTGGTCGCCGACGAAACCCTCAGCGTCCATGAACTGTGGACCTACGAGAACTACGCCGGCTGGTCCGGTGAGCTGCTCGCCAACCTCGTCCTCGAAAACCGCATCCCCAACGTCGGCACCCTGGTCCGCAAATCCTGCTACGCCCGCTTCGGAGCCTACGATCCCGCCTTCCCGCGCGCCCACGACTACGAGTTCTGGACCCGCGCCGCCGCAGGCGCCCGTTTCCTGTCCGTCGGCACCGAGGTCGCCCTCTACCGCCGCCACGAAAATTCCCTCACCCGCCTCCATAAACCCGCCGACACCCGGTTCGAGGCCAACGCGGTCAGGAACCTCCTCGCCCGCCACGACCTGGCCAGCCTCCTCCCAGGCTGCTACGCCGCCCACGAACCCCGAAACCTCGGCGACGCCCGCGCCTGGTCCCTCGCCTCCCTCATCATGGCCCGCCACGGCGACTCCCGCACCGCCGTCACCTTCGGCCGCCGCAGCGTCGAATCCGCCGCCCTCCCCGAAAACACCTCCCTGCTCCGCATCCTCGAGGTCCTCGACGGCGCCAACCCGGGCCCCAACCGTCACCGCCCCCCCACCAACGCCACCCCGACCGACCCCTTCGAACAACTGGTCGAAACCGCCCGCCGCCAGTTCGCCGCCGGCCGCGTCCAGCCCTGCGCCAAAGCCTGCGCCCACTTGTCCGAACTGCGCCCCGAAGCCCCGGAAACCCTTCTCCTCAGCGCCATCAGCCTCCGCCGCTGGGGCACCCCGGCCGACGCCCAGAACGCCTTCCAGTGCCTCATCCGCCAGCAGTACACGAACGCCTACCTCCAGGCCCACATCGACCTCCGCGTCACCACGCCCACCCAACCGGCCTCCCCACACGGTCAGCCCCCGATCCCCGCATCCCCCGACAACCACCCGAACCTCCCCCTCGCCCACCGCCTCGCCGCCCGCCTGGCCCCCATCCTCGGACCCGAGCCCATCCCCGTCGCCGCCATCCTCTCCACCCTCGGCGACCTCGCCGCCACCGCTGCCGACCCGACCCCCAAGTCCTTCCTCGATCGGAACCTCCGCATCCAGACCCCGCTCTTCTTCGCCACCCTCGGCGTGCTCGATGAGGAACTGGCCCACGCCCCGAACCCCGCCATCGCCAACGCCCTGCCCAGGATCCGCGAAGCCCTCGCCGTCCCCCCGCCCTCACGCCCCACCCGCCGGCCCGGCTTCTCCTTCTGCATCATCACCGGCGGATCACGCCCCGAAAAGGTTGCCCGCCAGATCGCCAGCATCCGCGCCCTCGGCCTCCCCGACTTCGAAATCCTCGTCGGCGGTGAAGTCAGCAAGGTCCCCGACGACGTGCGAAAGCTCGACCTCGCCGACGCCGCGCGCGCCGGCCGGCTCGGCCGCATGCGCAACGCCCTCGCCAAGGCCGCGGCCTATGACCACCTGGTCATCAGCGATGACGACCTCGTCTTCGACCCGGGATTCGCCTCCGCCCTCCAACGCTTCGGCGAAGCCTACCAGGTGATGGCCGTCCGTATCCTCAACGCCGACGGCTCCCGGTTCTGGGACTGGGCCACCACCGGCGGCCCCCTCGGCTCCGTGCTCCTCGATTACTGGGAATCCGACCCGCGGGTCTACGTCACCGGCGGCATCTGCGTGCTCAAGGCCGAGGTCGCCGAACGCGTCGCCTGGGATGACCTCCGCGGGTTCTACCAGCGCGAGGACGTCGACTTCACCGCTCGCCTCCGCGCAGCCGGTTTCCACATCCGCTTCAACCCCTTCGCCGTCGTCGTCCACGACGACGACCGCTACACCCGCGTCGGTCGCGCGATCTACCAATTCGACCACCTGCTCGGGGACCTCCTCGAGAACCGGACCAAGTACCGCCCCGACGGCCTCACCCGCATGCTCGCCGAGGCCCATCGCCTCGCCGGCACCGATCCCCGCCGCCTCGCCGCCGTCGAGGATGTCGCCCGCCGGATCGGCCTCACCCTTCCCCCGCCCGCACCCGCCCCGGTTCCAGCCCCCGCCCTCGCCGACCCGGCGCCGTCAGCGCCGGCCGCCACACCCTCCAGCGGAAGCCAGACCCCGGCGCCGCTGAACGGCAGCGCCCGCAAACAGGGGCAAAGCGTCACCATCGATTGGATCGGCACCTTCCTCGACTACGGCAGCCTGTCCCACGTGAACCGGGAGTTCACCGGCGCCCTGTCCCGTGACCCCGACCTCAGGGTCCGCCGCGTCGCCGGACCGGCCTCCCATCCCTCCACCGCGCCCGCCGCCTGGAAGAACCTGTCCGCCCAACTCACCCCCATCCCGTCCAAACACGCCGCCGTCACCGTCCGCCACGCCTGGCCGCCCCAGTGGGACCGCCCCAAATCCGGCGCCCTGGTGGTCATCCAACCCTGGGAGTTCGGTTCCCTGCCCCAGGCCTGGGTGGAAAACGCCACCCAGGTGGACGAATTCTGGCTGCCCTCCGAATACGTCCGCCGCGTCTACGCCGATTCCGGTGTTCCCGATTCCAAACTCGTCGTCGTCCCCAACGGCATCGACCCGGCCCGATTCCGGCCCGACGCCACCCCGCTGCACCTGGAAACCCGCAAGTCGTTCCGGTTCCTCTTCGTCGGCGGCACCATCCACCGCAAGGGGCCCGATGTCCTGCTCAAGGCCTTCCTCAACGCCTTCACCGCCAGCGACGATGTCTGCCTGGTGATCAAGGACTTTGGCGGCCGGGACGTCTACGCCGGACAGACCTTCGAACAAACCATCCGCGCCGCCCAGTCGCAGCCCGATGCCCCGGAGATCCTCTATCTCCAGGACGACCTGTCCCCCGACGACCTGCCCGGCCTGTACGCGGCCTGCCATTGCCTGGTCCATCCCTACCGCGGCGAAGGCTTCGGCCTGCCCGTGCTCGAGGCCATGGCCTGCGGCCTGCCCGTCGTGGTCACCAGCGGCGGGTCCACCGATGATTTCGCCACCGACGCTTTCGCCTACCGCCTGCCCGCGGCCCGTCGTGAGTTCGGCACCAAGATCAGCGGCATGCCCATGGTCCGACCCGGCTGGCTGCTCGAACCCGACGCCGCCGCACTCGTCGAACGCCTCCAATGGATCGTTCGCCACCCCGACCAGGCCCGCACGCTCGGCCGCGCCGCCAGCAACCACGTCCGCCAGCACTGGACCTGGGAACGTGCCGCCCGCATCGCCGCCGAACGCATCCGCACCCTCACCGCCCTGCCGGCATCCCCGACCCAGCCCGCTCCCGCCCCCTCCGTCATCACCCCCGCCGCTCCCGACCGCCGGTCGCGCCAAACCCGCGGCATCGAACTGCCCGACTGCGCCCGCGTCGCATACCTCGGCGCCGCCCGCGAACAGTTCGCCAAACGCCGCTTCCGGGAATCGTGGGAGTCCACCGTCCAGGCCCTGCGCCAACGCCCCTACCACCCCGAGGGCTATCTGCACCTCGCGGAAATCGCCCGGGCCGTCGGCGACGCCTCAACGGCGCGCACCTGCGCCCAATACGCCCGGGCCATCGCCCCGCATTGGAAGCCCGCGAAGACGTTCCTGAAGCATCCGTTCCACGGGAACTCCCGCCCGTCCTGGCTCGTCATACCCCCCGAACTCACCCCCGACGCCACCCGCCAGCCCCGCCTTTCCGTCTGCCTCATCGTCCGCAACGAGGAGCGATTCCTCGCCCAGTGCCTCGCCTCCGTCCGGCCCGTCGCCGACCAACTGGTCGTGGTCGACACCGGTTCCACCGACCGCACCGTGGAAATCGCCCGCGAATACGGCGCCGAGGTCCACACCTTCACCTGGTGCGATGATTTCAGCGCCGCCCGCAACGCCGCCCTCGCCCATGCCACCGGCGACTGGGTGCTGATGATCGACGCCGATGAGGAGCTTCCCGCCGACCAGCACCCCCGCCTCCACGCGGACATGGCCCGGACCGGCGTGCTCGGCCTGCGCATCCCCCTGATCAACATCGGAGCCGAGGCCGACGGCCAGGCCTACGTCCCCCGTCTCTACCGGAATGCCCCGGGCCTTTTCTACATTAGCCGTATCCATGAGCAGGTGTTCTCCAGTATCCTCGTGCGCGCGGAAGAATGGGGCCTGGATACCGCGTTCGGTTCCGCCCAACTGAGACACCACGGCTACTCAACCCAACTCGTCCAGGAACGCAGCAAGGTCGAACGCAACCTGCGCCTGCTCCGCGAAGCGGTTCTGGAGATACCCAACGACGCCAATCTGCTCATGAACCTGGGTCTGGAAACTGTCCACGCGGGTGACCTCGAGGCGGGACTGGCCGAGTACGAGAAGGCCTTCCAGGCCCTGGCCGCCGACCCCCAGCAGCAGCGCGTCCCCGAATTGCGCGAAGGTCTTCTGACCCAGTACACCGCCACCCTGATGAAGGCGGGCCGCTTCACCGACATCGTCCGCGTCCTGGAATCACCCGTCGCCAAAGCCCACGAACCCACCGCCTCCCTCCACTACGCCCTGGGCCTCGCCTACCTCCGCCTCGAACAACACGCCGCCGCCGCCCGCGAAATCAAGGAGTGCCTGGCCAAACGGCACCTCCCCACGGTCTCGCCCATCAACCCCGATATCCGCCGCGCCGGCCCCTACCATTGCCTCGGCCACTGCCTCATCCGCTCCGGCCAGTTCGGCGAAGCCGAGGCCGCCTTCATCGCCGCCCTCCGCGACGAGGCCTCCAGCCGCATCGTCCGCCTCGACCTCGCCCGCCTCTACCAACGCCTGGGCCGCCCCGTCGACGCCCTCAAAACCCTCCACGAGCTCATCGACAAACGCCAGGCCGACCCCGATGTCTGGCGGCTCGGCGGCGAAATCGCCCTCGCCTCCCCGGCCCTCCACGAATTCGCCATCGAATGGACCGGCGAAGCCGTGAAACACCAACCCGGCAACCCCGCCCTCGCCGGCCAGCACGGCGAGGCCTTCCTCGCCAACGGCGACGCCCACGCCGCCATCCCCTTCCTCCGCGCCTCCGCCAACTCCGGCGACCTCGGCCACGCCGGAGCCCTCCGCCTCGCCGAACTGGCCTGCGACCTGCGCCCCACCCCGGTCGACCCCGACCAGGAGCCCGCCGTCGCCACCCACTTCCTCCGCTGGTTCCAACGCCTCACCGGCACCCGCGGCAGCACCCTGCTCCACGGCGTCCTCGACCGCGCCGATTCCCTCAAACGCACCCTCCCCTCCGCCGCTCGCGCCCTCCAGTCCGCCATCTCCGAGGTCGCCTGACCCGGCCCCTCAGTAGCTCATCCGGTCCAGCTTCACCTTGCCCCGGAAGATCCAGTAGATGCTCACGGTGTAGGACAGGACCACCGGCACCCCGATCAGGGCGATGGTCAGCATGATCCCCAGCGTCCGCTGCGAGGACGCCGCGTTGTAGATCGTCAGGCTGTTCTCCGGATTGGGATTGCTCAGCACCAGGTGCGGGAACATCTCGAGCCCGAACAGGCTCATCAGGGCGATCATCGCCATGCAGGACGAGAGGAACGCCCGGAAATCACGCCCCCGATGGATCTCCCGCGGGATGTTGGCGATGGCCAGCATGTTCGCCAGGGCCAGGCTGAACAGCCACGGATGCGCCCGCACCCGCGCCGCCATGTGCGGCACATACAACAGCGTCGCCATCGTGGTGATGGCGTAACAGATGATGAAGAAGATGATGCTGTTGTTGATCCAACCCCGCGCCATGTCCCGAAGCTCCCCCTCGGTCTTCATCACCACATACAACGCCCCGTGCATCATGAACAACGCCACCGTCGTGATCCCCAGCAGCAGCGCATAGGGATGCAGCAGACCCAGGAGCGTCCCGGCAAACTCCCCGCGGTGGTCGATCGGAATCCCCCAGGCGATGTTCCCGATCGCCACCCCGATCAGAAAACTGGACAGCACGCTCCCCGCCGCAAACCCCACATCCCACATGCCCCGCCACCAGCCCATCGGCTGCTTGCTCCGAAACTCGATCGCCACCGCCCGGAAGATCAAGGCCACCAGCAGCAGCATGAACACCAGGTAAAACCCGCTGAACACCGTCGCGTACACGTTCGGAAACGCCGCAAACAACGCCCCACCCCCCGTCACCAGCCACACTTCGTTCCCGTCCCACACCGGCCCGATCGCGTTCAGCATGATCCGCCGATGCTCGTCCTTCCGCGTGAACAGATGCAGCGCCCCAACCCCGAGATCAAACCCGTCCAACAGCGCGTACCCGGTGAACAGCACGCCCACCAGCACGAACCACGTCGCGTTCAGATTCAGCCATTCAGGATAACTCATGGGTGCGGAGGATTGATGGGTTGCGACGCCGTGCCGCCGGCCGACCCGCCGGCCTCCGCCCGGGAACGACCAGGCAACGCCAGCTTGCCGCCCGGCACAAGATCCGCCGCGTCCGGCCCGTGCTGGATCTTGTCGTTCAACAGATAGAGAAACACCGCGAACAGCAGCAGATACACCAGCCCGAACAGAACCAGCGACGCAAGCACCGCCTCCGCCTTCACCACCGCCGACAACCCCTCCGAGGTCCGAAGCATCCCGTACACGATCCACGGCTGACGCCCCATCTCCGCCGCAAACCAGCCCGCCTGATTCGCGATCTGCGGCCCCAGCACCGCAAAGACCAGGATCCACAGCATCCACCGCCGCTCGAACAACCGCCCCCGCCAGCACAGAAACGCCCCGGTGACCGACACCCCGATCAGCCCGAACCCGATGCCCACCATCAGATGGTAGAGCTGAAAGTTGCTGTTCACCCGCGGCCTGTCCTCCACCGGATACTCGTTCAACCCCTTCACCGTCACCTCGCCCCCCATCACCAGCCGGCTCAACGACCGCGGCAACGCCAGGCCCCGCACCCGCTGCTCTTCCTCATCCACCCACCCGGCCACGTAGATCGGCAGCTCCCCCGTCTCGTAGTGCCCCTCGAACGCCGCCATCTTGGCAGGCTGGTTGCGAATCACCCCCATCGCGCTCGAATGCCCCGTGGCCAACTGCAGCAGCGACGCCACCACCGCCACCCCAAGCCCCACCTTCATCGACGCCCGCGCAAACGCCTCGTGCCGCCGCCGCAACAGGTAGAACGCACTCACGCTGATCACCAGAAACGCACCCGCCTGCCAGCACCCCATCAGCGTGTGCGACAGCCGGTCCACCGACGATGGATTGAACACCATCGCCCAGAAATCGGTGATCACCGCCCTCGGCCCCATCGCCGTCTGTTCGATCTCATACCCCGCCGGTGTCTGCTGCCAGGAGTTCGCCACCACGATCCAGACCGCACTGAAATGCGCCCCGAGACACACCATCCACGTCGCAAAGTAGTGCATCCAAGGCCCGACCTTGTCCCAGCCGAACAACAGGACCGCCAAAAACCCAGACTCCAGGAAAAAGGCAAAGATCCCCTCCGCCGCCAGCGCACTCCCGAACACATCCCCGACAAACCGCGAGTACGTCGCCCAGTTCGTCCCGAACTCGAACTCCATCACAATCCCCGTCGCCACCCCGATGGCGAAGGTCAGCGCAAACACCTTCGTCCAGAACCTCGCGAGCTGATGGTACAACGGATTCCCCGTCCCCCGCCAAAGCCCCTCCATGATCACCAGACACACCCCCAACCCAATGCTCAGCGGCGGAAAGATGTAGTGGAACGCGATGGTGAACGCGAACTGGATGCGGGACAGAAGCAGAACATCCATGACGCGCGACCCTAACCGATGCCTCCACCGTCCGCCATGCTTCAAAGCCGATAGTCCTTCCGCTGATGCCGTGCTTCAACCGGACTCCTGTCCACCCATCGTCCCCCCCCGGCCGCGTCAGCCCGCTCCGCGCCCGCCCCCCTCATCGCCCGGTCACTCCGGCGATCTCACCGAACGGAAACGCGCACCCGCACAAACCACCCGGCCCCACCCCAGGCCCCGGCGGCGAACTGCCTCATGATCGGCTCACCCCGACCCTCCACGGTCTCCTCCAACACCCACCCGGTTCCACCCCCCAACGCCGCGGCCCGTTCAATCCCGTAGCTCCGGCCTGCCACCCCCTGCCAGGCCACCTCCACCCGGTCGCCCCCCATCCGCGTCACCCGGATGGCCAACACCGACCCCGCATCCCGCGGCAGGGTCCCCGCCGTGTACTCGTCCCGGTTCACCGCGCCGTCCGCGTCCGCATCCTCCCCCGCATCCGCAACCCGGGGATCCACGCCCATCGCAACCTCCCAGCCGTCGGGAAGCCCGTCACCATCGGTGTCGGCGTTCGAGTGTACGAACTCCCACGCCCCGATGTCCGGCGCCGCACGCCCGTCGGCATCCCCGTCCAACGCCCTCGGCACTCCGAGGTGATCCGTCGCACAGGATGCGTCCCCATCCCCGGCATCAATGTCCGGTGCCCCGGACGCCAGCCGGTAATCGCCGCCGGAAGGGTCGACGAAGAACGTCGGCCGCCGGACGTCGGTGGAGTCTGCGACCAGCCCGATGTAGTCGGCTCCCTGGTTGAGCAGGTTGTTGTGGCGAAGCACGGCCTTCGGCATCGGCGTGGTCGGGGTCTGGAAGATTCCCGAGGAGTTGGAGAGGATGAGGTTGTTGGCGATCACCAGGTTGGTCGCGGGCGGAAACAGGGTGAAGGCGATGCCGCCGCCCATCTCCTGGAGGAAGTTCGAGGCCACGTTGCCAATGAAGGTGTTGTGGACCAGCCGGATGGGTGACGTCGCGTTGGTGGTGACGAGCAGGTACACGCCGCCGCCAAGCCCGCCGAACGCGGTCGGGTCATACCCCTGGTTGCCCAGGAAGAGGTTGTTCCGCACCTCCCCGGCACGGAAGGCGCTGAAGTAGATCCCGCCCCCGGTGCCGGCGGTGTTCCGCACGAACCGGTTCCCCTCGATGAGCAGGTCGTCGGCGAGATGAACGCTGACCGCCCCCTCGGCGGCGCCGCGGAACAGCGGCATCAGGACGTACATGCCGTTCTCTTCGATGGTGTTTCCGAGGATCAGGGGCGAGCTGGCCCAGGCGTAGACGGCGGCCCCGTAGGAGGCCCGGTTCCGCGTGATGCGGTTCCCCATGATCGCTGGCATGGAGCGGTTGCAGTAAATGCCCGCCCCGCTGCCATCGAAGTCGTTCAGGATCTCGTTCTCCTCGATCACGTTCCCGGTGATCAGCGCGAAACTGTTCTCACAGGCGATGCCGGCGCCATACGAGGGGAACTGGTTGGTGGAATTGTCTAGGCCAGGCTGTTGCGGGTGATGACGTTGTTGGTCACCACCGGACTCGACACCGCGATGAGAATGCCGCCGCCCTTCCCGCCGGCTCCGTACTTGTTCAGTTCGGTGCCGCCCGTGTACCGACCGCCGCCGGTCACAACAAACCCGTCCAGCGTGCTCACCCCGAACCCTCCCTGGCCGCTGAGCACCACGTTCGGCCGCCCTCCCCCGTCCAACACCGTCCGCCGCTCCGCCGGACGCCGCTCCTCGAGGCGTGACTCCGTCCCGGCAAACCCACCGTGCAGATGCACGAACGCAGGCAGCCAGAACCGCCCCGCGTACGTCCCCTCGGCCACCCAAACCTCCCCACCCACCGGCCGGATCGCATCCACGGCCGCGGCAACGGTCCGCTTCGCGGTCGCCCACGTCCCCCCGTCCGCGGCGTCGTCCCCCGTCCCCATCACCCGGATCACTGCCGGCACCGCATTCCAAACCCGGCCGTCCGTCTCGTCGGCGCCGATGTCGATTGCCCCGCCCATCCGACGCGGCTCGCCATCGATGTCCAACGAATCGCCCACCACGCCCCATTCCCGTCCAGCCCCGCGGCAGGGCGAGTCGGGTTGAAGATGAAGGTTGCCATACCGAAACGCCGCGAGGCGCGGTTCCACCGAGATGTTGCCGTCCCGACCCGTCCGGGGTTCAAGGCCCAGGTAATCCCCGCCGAATCGATGGACCCGGTTCCCGAACACACAGTTGTGCTCGATCACCGCCAGGTCCGGCGTGCCCGGTCGTTGTTCAAATCCCCAGGGATTGAAGGCGACCAGGTTGTTGATGAGGACCGGGGCGATGGGCACCAGGGCGGAGCTTCCCCAGAGAATGCCCGACCCGCTGTTCGCCACCACGGTGTTGTTCACCAGCACCGGCACGCCGCCGTTGGCATCGATCAACACCACCCCTCCGCCGCTCGCCGCGCCATTGGCGGCGATCAGGTTGTTGCGAAGCACCGGAGAACTGCGTGCGGTCGGATGCGGACGGCCATCCAGGTCGTCGGCCGTTGCGAAAACCCCGCCGCCCCCGACCGGCACGGCCCCGGTGCCCGCCACCCAACTGGCGGCGTTGCCATGGATCGCGTTGCCCTCGATCTCCGGCGACGCGTCGCGCCAGCAACTGATCCCGCCCCCGTTCTGCATCGCCGTGTTCCAGGCGATCACATTCCGCTCGATGCGCGGCGAGGCGTCGATGCAGGCAATGCCCCCGCCATCGAAGGCGTAGTTGTCCAGAATCAGGTTCTCCGAGATCAGGGCCACCGCGCCCGAACCTCCGCCCCCAACGGAAACCCCGGCGCCGTAGGCGAGCGCGGCCGACGACCGGTTCCAGCGGATCCGATTCCGCGTGATGCTCGCGGCGGAATCAAACAGACGCACACCGCAGCCCGCGCCGTTCTGGATGGTGAACCCGTCCACCGTCGTCTCCCGGCCCCCCCCGGTGACGCGGATCACCACGTTCGTACCGCCCCCGTCGAGAATCGTCTCGTTCGCCACCGGGTCGCGCGCCGAACGCACGGCCTCCACCCCGGAGAACCCGCCGAACAACCCCACCCCGGGCCCCAGAACCAGCGTGTTTGTATAGCGCCCGGCCGCCACCCACACCTCGTCACCCGGCGCGGCCAGCGCCAACGCCTTGCCAACTCCCCGGACCGCTTCGCCCCAACTCCGGCCCGACGCCGAATCATCCCCTCCGGGACGCACATGAAGAATGGCCGCTTCGCATGTCACCGAGGCACCGCACAGAAGCCATCCAAGCACCAGCCCAACACCCGCCAGCTTCCTTCTCATCGCTCGACCCTCCACCGGGTGGCGGCCCCACTCCCGCCGGATTCACCTGACCCGGCGCCTGCGACCCTGCACCAACCGGCCGGACATCCAAGGCGTTTGGGGCAGACCGTCCCAAACCGTGGGCGGGCTGGCTCCCGTTCCCCCACCCCGGTGGCCCGCGAAACAAAACGCCCCCCGCTCCCAGGCCGGGAACGGGGGGCGCGTGGAATGCGAATCCGAATCCGAAGCCGCCTCAGGGCGCCTGGTACAACTCGAAGAACCCGGCCGCAGCCCCCGGCAACGCCGAGCGCCGGACCTGCACCACCCGGCGCGCCCCGACCTGCGCCGCCCCGGTCACCTCCGACCACGCACCACCGATCGCCGCCGCCGAACGCAGCACGAATCCCTCGTCGGGAAGATTCCAGCTCACCAGGTAGTCGGTGTCCGTCGCCAAGGGGAACACCCCGGCCGCATCCGCGGCGCGCACCACCCAACTCGCCTCATCCAGCGTCGGATCGCTGAAGGCCTCGTCCACCACCGTGGTGGTGCCCTTCTGAATCCGGATCCGCGAAATGGTCGCCGACAGACCAATGCGCGAATCGGCATTCGGTTGCACCCCGAACTGGGCGCTGACACCCGCGCTGGCCGGCTCGTAATAGGTGTACTCCGACTCCGGCATCGTCAACGTCGTGGTCGCTCCATCGGACGAGGTCATCACGATCTCCGTGTTGTTCCGGAAACTGAGGCTCCAGGTGCCCAGCATCGAGGTCGACCAGACCTCGCCCAGCACCCCCACCGGGCCCGCCGCCGCGTTCTCCGCCGTGCGATACAGCATGCCGTTGCCGTTCGCCTCATTGACCTTGTGCAGGAACCGCGCCCGCGCACGCACCTCGTCGTCCTCATTCCCCGAAACGCCGTCCGCGCCCGGGTGCCCGGCATACTGGAACTCCACCAGAATGACGTTCGGATCGTTCCAATCCGGCGAACTGGAACCGCCGGTGTCGGTGGAGAGAATGATGTGCCCCTGGAACCCGGTCGCGGCGTTGCGGTCAGGGAAGTCCGCCCAGGTCACCGAGTACGTCACAGGCTCGGACTGGTTGACCCACCAGAGCCCGTTGTTGATGTCCTCCGACGGCACATAGACCACGTTCTGGCGCTGATACGCCTGGCCCGGCGCGCTCGCGTACAGTTTCAGTCCGGGACTGGTGTTCCGCGCGATCGCCAGCGTGGGCCGGGTGACCTCCCCGGAACGCTGGGTGAACACAAAGTTGTCCAGGTAGTAGGTCACCGGCCCCTGGAAATCACCGCTCCCGTTCTGGATGATGATGCCGGTGATCGAACCTTCGGTGGGCGGAATCGGGAAGGTGATCGTGGCCCAGTTGGTGCTGGTCAGATTCACCCCGCCCATCGCCGTGCCGTCCGGCCGCTTGAGCTCGAAGTAACCGTACTGGCCACCGGTCGTCGGCACGGACTCCGGATCCACCCGGATGTCGACCGACACGGAGACGTGGTCAGCGCCCACGATCGGCTCCAGGAAGGTCGTGGTGATCACCGCCTGCTCCCACCCGTCACCCTCGGGAGTGAAGTAGTCGGCCGTCACCTTCAGCGAACCCGAGGCCGCACTTCCTCCCCCGGCGTCCGATTCGTCAAACGCAAGCACCGGCGAGGATCCCCAGGTGGGCGTCCAGACGTCCGCCTCCGCGGGATCGTCGAAACGCGCGATCACCGTCTGCTCCGCAGGCGGCGCGAGGAACCGCAGATTGTCCAATTGAAGAATCACCGGCCCCTGGAACCCGCCGCTCCCGTTCTGAATGATGATCCCGGCAAGACTCCCCTCCGTGGCCGCGAGATCGAACTGCACCGTCGTCCATGAGGTGCTGGTCAGATTCACCCCCCCCAACCCCGTGCCGTCCGGTCGCTTCAGCTCGAAATACCCATACTGCCCGTCGCCGTTCGCCACGGAGTCCGGATCCACCCGGACATCAATCGCAATGGCGTCGAACTGCGACCCGACCACCGGGGCGTCGAACGTGCGGGTGACCACCATCTGCTCCCAGCCGTCGTCGGCCGTGGTGAAGTAATCCGCAACCACCCGAAGCGACCCCGATCCGGCTCCACCGCCACCCGAATTCGCGGCGTCCAGTGACAGCACCGGGGACGTTCCCCAGGTCGCACTCCATTTCGCAACAGCCTCCGCGTTGTCGAAGGTGTCGATGATCAAATCCGCCCGGGCGGCGAGTGCCCCGGGCACGCTGGCCAGGAGGACGGTGGCAAACTGACAGACTCGTCTGGTTATCGGCGATGGACGCATGGCGACAGTTCCTAGGTTGGGCCCGGTTCGATGATCGGGCATGACAGTCCCGCCTGCACACCCGGGTTCGGGCGACGGCGTGGATTGGCGACGGACCATATCAGAAGGGGGAATACGGCAAACAAAAACTCCGCCAAACCCTTCCCGCCCTTCCACCCACCTCCATCCCCTGGCTACCCCTTTCGGGGCACTCGCCATCCTCCGCGTATTCCTGGAGGCTGCCTGAATGCACACAACACACGCGACCGGGCCAGACCGGGCCCCGCAGCCCGCCCGCCCCGGAACAGCCCCACGCCCCGGCCAACACCCCTCCGCTCGCTCCACCCCCCCCCGCCCGCGCCCTGCGCCTGCTCTCCAGCGCCATCGTCGCACTCGCCGGCCCAGGCCTGCCGGCCCTCCACGCCGACCAACCCGCCCAACCTCCAACCCAGACCCAGGACAAAAGCCGCTTCACCGTCCTCAACCCCACCCCCGCCGCGCTCATGCGCGAAATGAGCACCGACCGCCCCGACAAAACCGAATCCCCCTACACCGTCGACGCCGGACATTTCCAGATCGAGATGGACCTGGTCAGCCACACCCGCGACCGCGATCGCAGCAACGGCGGCGACACCCGCGTCGAGGCCTGGGCCATCGCCCCCGTCAACCTCAAGGTCGGCGTCCTCAATTCCGTCGACCTCCAGCTCATCCTCGAGTCCTACAACGTTGTCACCACCGAGGACCGCACCACCGGCACACGCCTTCGACAAAACGGCTTCGGCGACCTCACCACCCGGTTGAAAATCAACCTCTGGGGCAACGACGGCGGCCCCACCGCGCTGGCCGCCATGCCTTATGTGAAGATCCCCACCAACCAGGACCACCTCGGCAACTCCAGCGTCGAAGGCGGCCTCATCCTCCCCCTCGCCGTCGAACTCCCCGCCGGCTTCAGCCTCGGCCTCATGTCCCAACTGGACTTCATCCTCGACGGCGACGGCAACGGCCATCACCCGGAGTTCGTCCACACCGCCACCATCGGCCGCGCCATCGTCGGCGACCTCTCCGCCTACCTGGAGTTCTTCAGCGCCGTCAGCGCCGAGCAAGGGCCCAGCCCCTGGGTCGGCACCGTCGACTTCGGCTTCACCTACGCGCTCACCCCCAACCTCCAGCTGGATGCCGGCGTGAACATCGGCGTCACGGATTCCGCCGACGACTGGAACCCCTTCCTCGGCGTGTCGATGCGGTTCTGAATCCGCGTCATTCCTTCAGCGTGGGAAACTCGGTCACCCGCAGCTTGGCGCAGCCGTACGGGATCAGGGTGATCTCCTCGATCGGTTCCGCCGAGGTCTGCGGGCTGACCGGCGTCTCCCCGGCCCAGCCGTGCTCGAGCTTCCACTGGGGCAGGCGCCGACCCCGCGCCCGGGCAATCACCCCCGCCGACTCCGGCGCGAACGGCCGTTCCCCGACCGGCCGCTCCTCAAACGCCACCGAAGCCTCGGGACGGGCGCCGTCCAACAGCAGCCCGTAGTTCCAGGGCGTGGTCGGGTGAACCTCGAAGTCGCCGTGCGGCAATTCCCGGTGCGGCTTGTCCGCGTGAATCCGCTGCCAGGATTCACCGATACGCAGGGCGTACACCAGCGGTCCCCGCTCGATCGCCGCCGCGCCGTTGTACCGGCGCGCCACCGCGACCGGCATCGGAAACCTCAACACGACCTCCGTCTCCCCGCGCCACTCCCGGTTCACACGATGGAAGGTCCCCGCCCGCAGAGGCCGGCCCTCTCGCCCGGCCACCCGCAACACCGCCCCCTCGGTCCACCCGGGCACCCGCAGGACCAACGGAAACCGAACCGGACGCTCCGCCTTCACCACCAGCCGCAGCTCGTCCCGGAACGGATAATCCGTCTCCAGCGACGCCGTGACCGGCACCCCGCGCACCTCCACCCGCACGGTGCTCGGTGCGTACGCCACCAGCGCCAGACCCTCGTCCTGAGTCCGCATCCACAGGTGCGCCGCGAACTTCGGCCAGCCCTGGTGCAGGTTCGAGGTGCAACACCCGTAGTTCGGCTCCAGCCCGAACAGGTTCGATTCCGGCCCGTTGCAGCTCCACATGTGGTCCGGGTTCACCGTGCACCGCACCTGGTTCGCCTGCTGGTCGTACTGATGCGACCACATGTCCGGCGCAAACGTCGCCGGCAGGGCGTTGAAGGCGACCCGCTCCAACCGGTCCGCAAGCGCGACATCCCCCGTCACCGCCACCGCCAGCTCGAGCGAATACATCGCCTCGACCACCGCGCAGAGCTCCGTCCCCTGCACCGGATTGCGTCCCGACAGACATTCATCCCCCGAGAACATGCCGCTCGCCTGCCCGTGATGCCGATCGAGCCCCTGCAACATCACCCCCGCCGAACGCAGATCCGCCTCCCGCCGACTCAGCCGCCAGGCGAGCGGACCCGCCTTCAACGCCATCGCCGTGTTGACCACGTGCTTCTCCCAGGTCCAAAGCCCGCGCCGCGGCGTCGGCGACACCGCCTCCGGCCCCGCATGAAACGCATCGTAATCAAACCCCTGCGCCCGAAGTTTGCCCGCCAATCCCAACAACCACGGCTCCCCCGTCCGAGCATGCGCGTGATGCACCGCCACCAACCCCTCGAACCACCGATACCGCCCCCACCCGAACAGCGGCGTCCGATCCAACGCCCCGTCCATGGCCCGCAGGTTCCGCACAACCGCCGTCAACACCGCGTCGTCACCCGTGGCCGCGTGGTATTGGACCAACACCTTGTTCGCCAGAAGGATCGCCCAGAGATCATACGCGCGCGCCCGGTCCTCGGAGACCGGGTACGGCGCATACCACCCGTCGGGCCGCTGCGTCTCCAGGATCTGCGCGATCCGCCTCCGCGCCTTCGCCTTCAACCCATCGTCGTCCAAGGCCCAGGCAAGCGCGACCAGACCGTCCAGCCAGTACGGCGCCCGTTCCCATCCCTCCGCCTTGCCCCCAAACCACTGACTGTCCGCCACATCCGGCCAGAACTCGTCCAGATGCCCGGTCAGCCCGTCGGCCTGCTGCCGCAGTTGTCGGCGAAGCCAACCCCCGGCCACCACCGCCCCCGGCGGCAACGGCTCGAACACCGGCTCCGCAAAGGCGCCGGCTCCAACCCCAGGCCCCGCTCCCAAACCGCCCCCACCCTCACCCTCCACACCGCTGGCAGTCCGACCCGCCGCGCCCGCGGCCACGGTCGAACCCAACGCCAGATTCCGCAGAAAGGATCGTCGAGGCATGCGCGTGGGAGCATTCATGAGCGTTTTCAGATGGGTTTTCCGTCGGACCGATGGATGAACGCCCGACGCTAGGCCCCGCCGAACAACCCGGCAACGGTTCCGACGTGGATGTCCTCAACCTTTCCCCGCCACCCGCCCGCCCAGCCGCCTGCTCCGGTCCACCGGGAAAAACCGAGCCAAGAAAAGCCCTTGCGACAGGTTCCACAGCCACCTAGTTTCCCCCTCCGGTTCGGTTTTCCGCCGCCATCGATGGCTCATCGAAGCCCGATCGGTCCCCAAGGCGGGTTGGTAGCTCAATGGTAGAGCAGCGGCCTTTTAAGCCGTTGGTCGTGGGTTCGAGCCCCACCCAACCCACCACTCCAAGAATCAAGGAAGAGCCTGAGAATACAGGTGATTCTGCACTTCCTGGCCACCGCTGGCCTTTCCTGTTCGTGGTGGAGCGGCGGTCTGGGGACTGGTCTCCCGCGGGCGGTGCATCGCAACACGTGCCTCGTAGCACCGGCTCGCCGGACATCGCCCGGACGTCCTCGGCAAGCGGCAAGTCCCGTTCCCAGTGGTGCAGCAGCCACCGTTCTTGGAGCATTGGAGCACGCTATCGGCCCGCCCACGACGACCAGCGCCCCACGGCCCCTCCAACCGCCGGGATTATGCCGGGCACACTCACCGAGCTCGCCCAGGGTGATGGCTGCGGGTGATCATGGTGAGGGGATGGCAATCAGCGGCTGCAGGGGGGGCGCTTCAGGTGCGCTGCCGCTAGCCTCTCAACTCCGCGGGGAGCGTTTGCCGAACCATCCGGGCCACGGAAGGCCTTGGCTGGATCCGGGCCGACCCGCGGTGCCGTTCATCGGCGTTCCTTGGATCCCGCCTGAAATGCGCCTCAGGGCTCAGGGCGACCCTTGGCTCTATCGCTCGCCAAACGCCTTCTATCAACCATTGGTCCATGGCGGTCGATAGCGGAAGTTCCTCATTGGAAGCGTCTTGCATTGGATTGCGCTCTGGCCTATCGCCCTTCTTGACCCGGGCGGTCGATAGCCGGAGCGGGGCGATAGGTGCGCCATCGGCGGTCCCCGACCGACTGCACCTGGCCTTCCGCGATCAGTTGGTCCAGGGATCGCTTGATCGCCCGCCCGGAAATCTCGGTTCCAATCCGCCGATGCACGGCGGAAATGCCCGAGCCGGGGTAACGCTCCACGTCCTCAAGGACCAAGGCGCGGAGCCGGTGTGGCGAAACCCGTTTGAGGGTCGTTCGTTGATCCAATCCCGCCGCCTTCAGGAGCTCTGGCGGCACGACATGCACCGAATCCGTGCCCTCCGAAAGGGTCGGTGCGCCACGGCCGTTGGCCAGCAGCCGTTCGTACATGAGGTCGAAGCCGCTTCCCTCGCGCTCCATCAGCTTTAAGTCGTGGAAAACCCGGGCCAGACCGTCGTTCCGGCGGCGGCTGGCGTGCAGGATGTTCTTCGGGGTGACGCCCAACGGCAGACGCCCCGGGTTCACAACCTCCAGCTTCTCCGGATCAAGGTTCAGGTAGATGTCCCCCCGCTGCGTGTAGGGGCGATGGACCAGCGCATTGACCAGCAGCTCCCGAACGACGCTCTCCTCGAACGCTGGCACGGAGGCGCGGAACATGCCGTCCGGAACTTCGTAGCTCTCCCGAAAGTCCGGCACCCCGGTCCAGATGGCGTCCAGCAGTTCGATGGGCGAGAGGGTGTGGTCGCTTCCACCTCGGTCTTCCCACCGAGAATGTCGAGGAACCGTCGATCTGGTCGACAAAATGGGCGCAGAGTCGTTGGCAGAAGATTGGGGCTTGTTAAATCGCCTCTTGGAGGCCGGCTTGATCCACCAACACCCCGAGGCCGCCGCACGCTTGGTCGTTCTTTACCTCAAGTCCCAACAACCCCGCTCCCTCCCCCCTGAAGAACTCCAGGGTATATGGCCCGAGTTCAAACCTCTTCAGATCAACAAGCCAACGCCCAAGGTCACCGACGCGGCCTCGCCGCTTTCGGTGCACCGGCTGGTTCGCCGTGTCTTCTTTCATCGTACTCGTACTCGACGGCTTCCTCTTTGATCTCCCCATTCCCACGGGTCATTCGCGTCAGCATCGCCACGACCCTTCCCAGCATCCCCTTTCCCTCGAGCGCAGCCTCGCCGCGCAGCGCTCCGCAAACCCGCAGGACATCCACGATCGCAGCGCACTCCAACGCCGAGCCCAGAGCGATGCGCAGGGACTTCAGTCGGTGGGGTGATGGCAGCCTGCCGTTCCCCTCGGCGATATTCAGGGGAATCGATTGGGAGGCCCCCAGCGGCTGGTCCCGGGCGTGTCGGTCCGGTCCCTCAAGGGATCGGCAATGGCCGTAGGCCCAGGCCACGAACTCCAAGCCAACCCGGTAAACGTCCAGTCTTTCGTGATCGAACATGTCGATTCCCTTTCGAGTACGAGTACCGCCCTTCGGGCTGAGTACGAGTGCGAGTACGATGGAATGGCCAACACGTCGTGATTTGCAGGAGGCGTTGGCCCGAGCCGGATATGTTCTCCCAGCAAATGAGCTCCGCCTGCGCGAATCTCCCCAGTAAATCGGAGACTTCGGCGACCCTCGATCGCCCGTCCGGCACGGTCGCGGGTCAGTCCGAAACCCTGGAACTGGGCGCGCATACTCCCGCTTCCTCACAGGGACGGAATCAACCGGACCATCGTCCAGCCATAATCTAAGTGCGGCTGTCAGCCGTCAGTCGCAGGCCCCGGGTTCAACACCCAGACGCCCCACCGCCTCCCAACCGCCGAAGCACCTCCCGACCTTCCCTTCCCGATTCCCTGTCCCCCTTCATCCCGCCCCGCCCCCGGGCCATACCCCCTTTATCACCACCACCAACCCCCCACCGCTTGGAACCCGCCGATCGGACGGCGGGTTCCCAAATCAGATGCCGGGCACCGGACGCTGACCCGGTCGCAGGACGCGAGGCGAGGCGTCCGCCCGGTGCCACCGTTCCCGGCTCAGGCGGCCTTCTTGGCGGCCTTCGCCTTCTCAGCCCGGACTCGCGCCCAGCGGGCCTTTGCGGCGGCCGCGATGCGGGCCCGGCCTTCGGGGGACATGTTCCGAGTCCGACCCTGGGCGGGTTCCGCTTGGGCGGCGGCCCGCACACCCGGCGGCCGGCCCCGGCGCTTGGGCGCGGGCGCGGCGGCGGAGGCACCTCCAAAAAGTCCGGTCAACTCCACCTGGAGTTGCTCGATGGTTTGAACGATCTCAGCGGCACGACGTATGGATTCCGGGGATACGATCACTTTATTCCTTGGATGCTCTCCCGTAGCGGGAGAACGGGAACCTAAACCTACTTCAGCAGGATCCGTCAATGCGACGGATGAAGCACACAGCATCATTCGCCTGTTTTGCCGCAGTTTTGACATATCAATGGCCAACCTGCGCACCGGGTTGACCGAAGACTCCGGTCTGCGAACCCATCCGCGGTCAACCCGGAGGCATCCACCCACCACCCACATGGCGGCTTTCGGGGCGCTCGGATGTCCGATCATTCCAGGGCTTCCCGCGCGACCCTCAGGGGCTCCACGTGTCCGTCCATGAACACCACATTCTTGCCGGATTCACCACGGCGGGAGTGGACGTTGTCATAATCGAGAAGCAACGGCGTCGTTCCCGGTGGAAAGATCAGGACGAAGTTGGTGATGCCGCCGGAAGGATCCCCGGGCTTCAGCAGCAGGAACGCGCCGTCGGTCCGGGTTTCATCGATGCGATGCCCGTTGAGTTCGGCATTCCATTCGTAACTCGAACCCTCGGTTGTGAACCGGCCGCGCTTGTCGACCGGGCACCTGAAGACCGTCGCACGGCCTGTGTTGGTCCCGGCCGATCCACCCACATAGCTCGCGAGCACATCGCAGATGCGCGGCAGGGGATTCCGGGGATCGATGGGTTGCGTGGGAAGGATCTCGGCGGCGGGCAGACGATCCTGGTTGTCATCCGCATAGGCGCGGGTGGCGATTCCCAACTGCCGGAGATTGCTGGTGCAGGCGGCATGATAGGCCTGGGCTTTCGCCCGGCTCAGAGCCGGCAGCAGCAATCCGGCCAGGATCGACAGGATGCCGATGGCCACCAGGCATTCGATGAGCGTGAAGGCTCGGCCTCGGTGATGCAGGCCGGCGCGATCGCGCGGGCCCGTTCGGCGGCTCGGCAGGGGTGGGCGTGTTCTCATTTCCTGGGTCATGGTTCGTTCCTCCGGGTCTCTCAGGTTCGCTGCGCTCAACCTCCGGGACCATGACCCCGCCTCGCGAACTCGACCCGCTGTTCGGGCGTGAAGTCGCTGAACCGCCGATTCGGCTCCGGCGGCCGCGGCGGGCGGATGGGCGGTGCCATGCCCGGCGAGGTCTCCGGACCGGCGTCGGCGCCCGGCTCGACGAGGACATGACCTGGACCGCCGACGGGTTGCGCCCGATCACCGGGGACGCCGTCGGTTTCCTCGATCGCCCGGTCGCGCATGGCCGACCAGGCAAACCACAAACCGCCGACGGCAAACACCACCGCCGCTGCAAGAAGGATTCGTTCCCGTCTCATGGTTCTCCGCGTTCTGGTTGAAGCTCGATGTTCATGGCTGCCACCGCATCGTGCGCCGAGTCCGCGAAGCCGGCATCCGGTTTGGAATGAATGCGGGAAAACCCGGCGCGAAGTGCCGGCAAAGGGGAACGAACCCGGCGCCAGGGACCGCATGTTCCCCGCCTGGGCCGCGGCACGGGTATGCCGGGGATTACCTGAACTCCAGCAGTTGCTGGATCTCACGAAGCGGACGGGTCGCGGGATAGCTTCTGCCGCTCTTCAGCAGGACGAGGTTCTCACCCTTGAACATCGGCTGAAGCTCCGCGATCTGATCCACGTTCACGATCACCGACCGGCTGATGCGCAGGAATCGACCCGCGGGGAGATGCGTTTCCAGCCAGCCCATGGACTCGCGCAGGACATGGTTCTCGCCGGCCACATGAACGACCGCGTACTTGCCGGCCGCCTCGATGGCCTGGATCTGCGCCACCTCCACGAACCGGACTTTCCCCGGGGTTTTGACCGCCAGCCGGGTGAGTTGGCCTGCGGATGGAGGGGTCTGCCCCACCAGCGCCAAAAGGCTGCGCGCGGCGGCACCGGCCTGTTTGTTGGCCAGGAGTTCCCGCGCCCGTTGCACCGCCTCCCTGAACCGGGCCGGCTTGAAGGGCTTCAGGACGTAATCCAACGCATGGACCTCGAACGCCCGAAGCGCGTGCTGGTCGTAGGCCGTGGTGAACACCACCACCGGCAGCAACGCCCGGGGAACACGCCTCAACACCTCGAATCCATCCATGTCCGGCATCTGAACATCCAGAAACACCAGGTCCGGCCGGGTCGCCTCGATCTGTTCCACCGCCTCGAAACCATCCCCGCATTCGCCCACGATCGACACGTCGGGTTCCTCCTCCAGCAGCAGCCGGACACGCTGCCGGGCCAAGGGTTCGTCGTCCACGATGAGCGCCCGCATGCTCATGCCTCCGCCTCCTTCGAAGCGGCGGGAACCGACACGGGCTCCCGATGAAACGGAAGGCGAACCTCCACCCGGCACCCCTCGGGCTCCGCGGTCCCCAGCACCAGACTCTGGCCCCCCCCGTACAGGCCCCGGAGTCGAGCCCGGGTGTTGGCGAGCCCGACACCCGGGTGCCCGGATCCGACCGGGGCCGCACCCGCCAGGCCCCTGCCATTGTCCTGGACCACCAGCCGCAGGGTCCCGCCCTCCCGACCCGCCTCGATCACCACCAGCCCCGGACCCCGACGCGGCTCGATGCCGTGCCGGATGGCGTTCTCGACCAGCGGCTGAAGAATCAACGCCGGCACCAGCGCACTCCCCAGGTCGTCCGGCACCCGCTGCTCAACCCGGAGCCGCTCGCCAAATCGCCTCTGCTCGATCCGGATGTAGCCGGCGATGAAGTCCAGTTCCTGCGCCAGCGGAATCTCCTGCGCGTCCATCGAATCCAGGGAGCGACGCAGCAGCCCGCTCAGATCGCCCAGCATCTCGTCCGCCGCGCGCGGGTCGAGGTACACCAGCGTGGCGATCGAGTTGAGCGCGTTGAAGAGGAAGTGCGGGTTGATCTGCATCCGCAACGCCTGCAACCGCGCGCTGGCCAGCCTCGCCTCCAGTTCCACCGCCCGCCGCTCCCGCTCCTGCGATGTCCTGAAGCCGGTGATCGCCAGGCAAAGCCCCACGACCGACCCGTACACCAGGACGTCCAGGGCCGCGCGCAGCCCCAGAAACACCCCGAGCGCACTGGGGGGACCCAGCAGGTCGATCGACCGGCGGGGAGGCGGTGTCGGAACCCGCGGGGGCTGACCCCTCGCCCGCGATCCCTCGGCAATCCCACCGGGCGGCCGCCCGGGCGTGTCCGACCGCGACGGGGAAGGCAGGATTCCGGCCACCGCACGAAAGGAGAACCGATTGGTGCCAACGATGAGAAGGCAGGCGAACAGGTGAAGGCCCAGCCTCCAGACCAGGCGCCTTCTCTCGAGCGGAAATCGCAGGGAGAGCCAGGCAACCGCCGGCAGGAACAGCAGCCAAAGCGCCCAGAAGGACACCCCGAAGCTCACCGCCTCCGGCCACGAAATGCGGCTGGTCAACGCCAGGGGGGCGGCGAACAGCAGGACGAGCGCCCCCCACAACCCGAGCGCCGTGGCCACGATCGCGGCCTGGCGACCGATGCGTCCGTTGCCGCTCATCGAAATCATCTCTCGCTCATGCGCTGGAAGGCGTGCCAAGCAAACCGCGCGCGACCACCCCGGTCAAACGATCAGACAACCCGGGGACGGCGGCACCGAACATCCCGGTTCGCGCGCCGGCAGGGAAATCGTCGCCAGACGTCCATCCATGGATCACCAGACTCAACCCGGAGCACATCCCCCTTCCGATCGCCATCCCACCGACCGGCCCACCACCTGGCCGAGCGGATGGTCCTTCCTGGAATCGGGACGGCTTGTTCCCGAATGCGGGATGATCGCGAGGCGTTTTCCATGGCGCCGGCCCCTGCATCAGCCGGAAGCCCTTGTGCTTCCGCCCCGGCCCCCATCCTGGCATCCCGTGTGCATGCGGGCCGGGAGGATCGCCCATGAACCCCCAATGTCGGGATGCCCGTGATGAATGACCTCCGCATCGCCCTACGGCAACTGTTCCGGACGCCTGGTTTCACCGCCGTGGCGGTGGTCACCCTGGCGCTCGGCATCGGGGCCAACACCGCCATCTTCAGCGTGATCGACAGGCTTCTCGTCCGTCCGCTGCCCGTGGCTGACCCCGACCGGTTGATGCTCGTCGGCCAGGCCACGGCCAACGGGAACGCGGAATTCCACTTCAACTACCCCCTGTTCCTCGACTACCGACGCGACAACCCGGTCTTCAGCCACCTGACCGCGGTCTCCGAAATGGATGTCGGCCTGGGCTCGGGCGATGTCACCGAACGACAGCGGGCAATGGTCGTCTCGGGCAACTACTTCCCGATGCTCGGTGTGAACGCGGCCCTGGGTCGCACCTTCGCCGCCGACGAAGGCGTCGAGATCGACGACGCCCCGGTGATCGTCCTCAGCCACGGACTCTGGGTGCGCAAGTTCGGCGCGGACCCGCAGGTCATCGGCCGCAGTGTCACCGTCAACGGTCGCACCTTCACCATCATCGGCGTCGCGCCCCGCGAGTTCACCGGAACCTCGCGCGCCACGGTGCCCGACCTCTACCTGCCCATCACGATGTACGGCCAGCTCACCGGACCGCTGCCCAACGGGGATCACCCGCTGCGCTCGCGCTTCCTCACCTGGCATTTCGTCATGGGACGGCTCAAGGACGGGGTGACGCCGGCCCAGGCGCAGGCGGCGATGCAACTGCTGACGGATCAGTACCTCGGGAAGCGACCGCCCAACACGCCGGAGAAGATCGCCCTGCTGCCGGGCGCGCAGGGGTTCACCCACGACCTGCGCGACGCGCGCGTGCCGATGAGCCTGCTGCTCGGAACCGCGGCGCTGGTGCTGCTCATCGCCTGCGCGAACCTCGCCAATCTCCAGTTGGCGCGCGCCACCGGACGCACGCGCGAGTTCGCCGTCCGCATCGCGCTCGGCGCGAGCCGCAACCGTGTTGTCCGGGCACTGCTCACCGAGAGTGTGCTGCTGGCCCTCGGCGGCGGTCTGCTGGGGTTGCTGGTCGCCGTCTGGCTGGTGGCCGTTCTCGGACGGTTCCGACCGCCCAGCGCCTCGATCGACCTGGGCTCGGGCCTCGACCTGCGCGTGCTGTGGTTCGCTTTCGGGGCGTCGCTGTTCACCGGTGTCCTGTTCGGCCTCGCACCCGCCCTTCGCGCCAGCCGTCCACAGCTCGTGCCCGAACTGAAGGGCGGCGCCGGCCCAACCGAAACCCGGAAGGGACGCCCCAACCTCCGCAACACCCTGGTCATCCTCCAGGTCGCCCTCTCGCTCCTCGTGCTGGTGTGCGCCGGCCTGTGCGTCCGCAGCCTCCAGAAACTCCAGCGCCTCGACCCGGGCTTCGAACCTTCCAGGGTGGTCCTCCTCTCCTTCGACCTCGGCCTGAACCGCTACTCGAAACCGCAGGCGAAGCAGTTCCAGGATGACCTCCTGGAACGGGTCCGCACCCTCCCCGGGGTCGAGGCCGCAAGCCTCGGTCTCACCACGCCGCTCAGCGGCAACGCGCCCGCCATGAGCGTCGAACGGGTCGAGGACTTCCAGCCCGGGCCGCGCGAAAGGCCCTTCGGCGATTACAACGTCGTCGCCGGCGATTTCTTCCGCGCACTCGGGGTCCCCCTGTTGCAGGGCCGCGATTTCACCTCCGGGGACACCGCAGGCGGCCTGCCGGTCGTCATCGTCAATGACGCCTTCGCCCGGCGGTACTGGCCCGGACAGAACCCGATCGGTAAGCGGCTGTGGCAGCACGGCCCCGGCGGTGGCGTCGAAACCCAGGTGATCGGCGTGGTCGGAAACACGGCCAACCGCCGTTTGACCGACACGCCACGGCAGGCGTTCTTCTTCCCGCTGGCGCAAAAGTCCGAGCTCGCGCTGACCCTGATGGTGCGGACGGGTGTCGAGCCCGCGGGCACGCTCGCAATGCTGCGGGACGTGGTGAAGTCACTCGATGCCAGTGTCCCGGTCTTCGGGTTGCGAACCCTGGAGCAGCAGAAGGACGGGTCGCTCGCGCTCCAGCGCATGGCGGCGACGTTGCTGGGCGGCTTCGGTTTGCTCGCACTGCTGCTGTCCGGACTCGGCATCTACGGCGTCCTGGCCTACTCCGTGAGCCGCAGGACCCGTGAGATCGGCGTGCGCATGGCCCTGGGTGCGCAGGTGGCCGACGTGCTCGGGATGGTGGTTCGGCAGGGGCTCGGACTCTCGCTCGTCGGCCTGCTGCTGGGACTGGCGGGCGCCTTCGGAGTCACCCGCATGCTCCGGGGCTTCCTTCACGGTGTGGAACCGCTCGATCCGCTCACCTTCGTGTGCGTGACCTGCCTGCTCGTCCTCGTTGCGATCCTCGCCTGCTGGCTGCCCGCCCGCCGCGCGGCGCGGGTGAACCCCATGGTGTCCCTTCGGAGCGAGTGAGGAGCCCGCCCGGAATGCCGCCCACGATCGCCGTCCCGACGCCGCGGCGGGCGCCAACGCGGATCGCTGCGTCGTCGCTCAGGGAGACGCCTTGATCCTCACACCCCTCAGGGGCGCGCCGGCCTTGTCCAGCAGCCGCATGGCGGCCTGCCAGCTGTTCTGCTCGTTGATGATCTTGAACACGATCACGTTGACGCCCTTCTTCAGGGTGACCTTCCCCTTGTCCGCATCCAGCATCAGCGTCCGCGCCTCGGTGAAGGCGTAGATGTCCACGCCGTTGAAGTAGATCCGACCCTGATCGTTGCTGCCCACGGCCATGATCACATCGGGTATCTCCTGGTCGCACTCGACATAGGTCACCAGGAACCCGGCGGCTTGATCATGCTGCGCCTTCAGGATCGCGTTGATGTCGACGTGGTTCGTCGGGGCGGTGATCCGCTTCCAGGTCAGCGTCCGGCCATTCACCGTCACCGCGTCGCCGTCCGACGGCTTCAGCAGGGCTTCGTCCTTCAACTGCTCCCGCAGGATCAGGTCCGCGGGCATCCCCCCCGCGGGAAGGGGAATCGGGGCGAGCAGGATCCAGTCGCGGATGTATCCCTCCGGGTCCAGGCCGGAGGCGGCGGCGGCGGTGGCAGCCCGCGAAGGCATCCAGGCCGTGAAAGCGGCGATCGTTGCGAAGAGAAGAACAAGCGTCCTGGTGTTCATTCGAATTCCTCCGGCTTCCGGACCGGCACGGTGATCCCATCCTTCGGCGGCGTGGTCAGCGTGGCCATGTACGCGAGAATGTCCTCGAGCTCCTGCTCCTTCAACAGGACGCCCAGGGGCGGCATGGGCGAGATGGTGAGCCCCTCGAATCCCTGGGCGAACCGGGCATTGGGATCCATGAGGCTTTCCAGGATGTACTCCCGGTCGCCACGGACGGCGATGCCGTCGAGGATGGGGCCGACGTCACCGCCCTTGCCGTTCACCCGATGACAGGCGGCGCAGGCCGCGGTGGGACTGTTGAAGAACAGGTCCTCCCCGCGCCTGGGATCGCCCGCGGCAACCTTCACCTCGTTCTCGCCGACCCCGGAGACCTTGTGGATCCGCCCCAGGAGCGTGATCGAATCGCTGAGGAAGGGATCGTTGTTGTTCACCGGGACGCGTGACAACTGGGCGACCACGGTCTGGATCTCGGGAATGGTGGGGAACTCCAGCAGCTTCACGAACGCCGCCTGCCGGGTGATCAGATCCGGATCCTGGATCACCGGACTGCCGAAGAACAACTGACGCCCGGTGTCATCGGCCGGCAGGGCCCGGATGGCGTTTCGGCGAAGGGCCGCGTCCTGATTCTGAAGTGCCGCCTGATGGCTGTCCCGGTCCAGCGCGCCCATCCCTTCCAGCGCCCAGAGGGCGTGGATCGCCCCCTTTCCGCCGACGGTGGATCGCACCCTCTTTCTGAGCGCAGGAGCGGCATCCGTCATCCGGTTGTCCACGAGCAGGCGCTGGGCGGTGAGGCTCCAGAACTGGTTGGCGCTGTCCAACGCGGCCACCAGGTCCCCGGTTCCCGCACCCGCCAGCGACCGGATGGGGCTCCGGGGGCCGTCCTTCCACACCACCCGGTAGATGCGCCCGCGGCTCGTGTCGCGCAGATCGTTCTCGGTGATGTAGGCCCCGCCGCGGCCGGCGGTCGCCTGGACACCCGCCGATTGAAGCGTCGGGGTGGGGTTGTGCTGGATGACGAAGCTGTAGAAGTCGATCACCCAGATCGCACCATCCGGACCCACATCGGCGAAGATCGGCGACATCCATTCGTCGGTGCTGGCGAGCAGGTTGAGACCGTCCGCGGCACGATAGCCTCCCCCGTCCGGCTGGATGTCCATGATGCCGATGAGCTTGGCGGTCGGTTCCGTGACCAGGGCCTTCCCCTGAAGGCGCGGCGGCAGGGCGTCGCTGACCATGAACGCGTGTCCCGACGCCGCGGTGTAGCCGCCGAAGTTGTCGACCATCCGGACATTGGGCGTGTTGGGATGCATGCGCATGCCCGGGGCCAGGGACCGCGCCGAGGGCAGCCGGCGAACGTTCGCCGGAGCCGCCCCCCCGGAAGGATCGGGGCCCAGCCGGTAGCCGGGACGAAACCCGCCACCACCCCGTCGCCCCGCACCCGGCTGCGTCGGGTTCAGAATGTGGGCCGGCAGGTACCCGTAGAACGTCGGGTTGCCGTTGGCGGTCGAGCCGAAGGTGTCGCCCTGGGCGTTCTGTCCGAATCCCCAGGTGTTGTTGTTGAACTGATGCAGGAACTCCAGGGCCGAACCATCGGCCCTGAAACGAAACACGCCCTGGCCGAACTGAAGCTCCTTCCCGCCGACGGTCCCCCGGAAGTTCGAGTACCCCACCGCGCCGTAGAGCCAGTTGTCGAACCCGCGCCCGAGGCTGCTCTGCATCGCATGCGAATCCCCCGTGCCCCAACCGGGAAGAACGGGCTGCCGAACGTCCGCCCGGTCGTCCCCGTCGGTGTCCTTCAGGAACAGCATGTGGCGCGCTTCGGCGACCAGGACGCCGCCGTTCACAAAGACCAGCGATGTCGCGAGGTTCAGTCCCTCGGCGAATACGATGAAACGGTCGGCACGCCCGTCGCCGTCGGTGTCCTCGCAGATCTTCACGTCGGCCTTGCCGGGCTGGCCTTCCTCCACCAGGCCGTGCGGATAATCGCGAGCCTCCACCACCCAGGCGCGCCCGCGTTCGTCCCACGCCACCCAGATGGGCTTCACGATGTCCGGTTCGGACGCGAACAACCGGATCTCGAAGTCCGCCGGCACCTGCGTGTACCGCAGGCTGTCGTCCGGCGACAACGGGGCCTGGTACTGGATCGGCTCCGGCCGGCGCTCGTAGTTCGGCACTTCGCCCGGCAGCCGCCGGAGCGCCGGCCTCGACGCCAGCGAGGCCTCCCATGCGGTCCTTGCCTCCCGGTTCACCCCGGTGAGAACCGCCTCCCGAAGCACGGTATCCGACGGTCGCCGGCCGTCCCCGTACCGGATCCATGCCCCGCCCTTGCTCCGGAAGCCTTCGATGAGACGCCGACGGCCGGCATCGATCCCGGCGTCGTCCATGACCTGCACGACCGCATCGAAATGGGCCAGATACCGCTCCGAGAGGTGGCCGGGATCGGAGAGGTGATCGAAGTAGATCGCCTCGGGTGCCAGGGTCTGTCCGGGAAGGAAGACATAGTTGGTGCGGGACCCGCCGCCCCGGGGGCCGTCACCACCGGCCTCCACCGAGCCGAGGTAGAGCACGCGCAACGGGCGGTCCGGTGCGCCGGTGGCCGACGCTTCGAGCGCGGCCAACCCTCCGGCCACGAGTGTCAGAATGAGTTTGGGAACCTGAATCTTCATGGATCACTTGGCCGATGGTTGAAAGGCGAGTTGCGCGAACTGGTAGAGGGCCTTCCTCCAGTGGTTGAAGTCGTGGGCGTGCTCGTCCACGTGCCAGATGTGCGGGACCTCGCGCTCCTTCAGCTCCGCGTGAAAGCGCTGGCTGACGCGGATCAGCCCGTCCTTGTTGCCGCAGGAGAGATACAGGAGCTTCAGCCGGTCGGATGCCGCCTTGGGATCGGGCAACAGCTCGGCGGCGGGCTTCGTGTTGGGGGCGGAGGAAAACCCACCCACCCAGGCGAAGACATCGAGCCGGGCCAGGCCGAAGTTCAGCGACTGCCCGCCCCCCATCGAGAGGCCGGCGAGCGCGCGACTCTCGCGGTCCTTGATCACCGGGTACTTCGATTCGATGAACGGGATGAGGCTGCCCATCAGGTCCTGGTCGAACCGGCCGAAGGCCTGCGCGGTGGCCATCGGGTTGGGACCGGGTCGGTCGTCCGGTTGCGCGCGGCCGTTCGGCATGACCACGATCATGGGCACGGCCTTACGGTCGGCGATGAGGTTGTCGAGAATGACCTCCGGACGTCCGCCCCGTCGCCACTCCTCCTCGTCGCCGCCGATGCCGTGCAGCAAGTAAAGCACCGGATACCTGACATCGGCGGAGTATCCGGGCGGCGTGTACACCAACGCCTTGCGCCGGGTGCCGACGGATTGGGAATCGTACTCGACCATCTCGAGTCGGCCGTGGGGGATGTCGTCCCGGGCCTGATCGAAGCCCTGGGGCACGGGAGGGAACGCGGGCTTGTCGTCCTCGTTGAGAACGATCGGGCCGCCGAATCCGCCCCGCCTGGGACGCGGGGCCTCCCCGGCCTGGGGATTGCCGGTCGCCGGACCGGTTCGGGCGTCGGGTCGGGCCCCGGGGTCGGCGGGGGTTTCGGCCGCCTGCGGGGCGCCCGCGAAAACGAGCAGCGTGAGGAGGATCAGGTGCTTCTTCATGGTCGGAGGATTCGTGGGGATCATTCGGCGTGGTCCAGGTTTCCGCCAGCGGCGTCATTCCTTGAAGAGCAGCGGCGCGAACTCGCGCAGACTGCGCCGCCAGGTCTGCCATTCGTGGGCGGTGTCCGGGGAGACGTAGAAATGGCTGTTGATGCCGGCCTCGCGGAGCGCCTCGACGTTCGCCTTGGGGTCGCCGCCGCGGTTCCCGCCGAGTTCACGGCTTCCGTAGCCGATGAAGACGAGCTTGTTGGCAGCCTTGAAGGCCGCGAGGTCGGTGAGGTTGGTCACCGCGATGCTTCCCCCGCTGAAGAGGCCGATGTGCGAGAAGGTGTCCAGGTTGCGCAGGGTGATCATCCGCGTCTCCATGGCGCCCATCGACAGACCGGCCATGGCGCGGTGCGGTTGATCGGCGAGCGTGCGGAAGTTGGCGTCGATGAAGGGGATCAGCTCCTTCACCAGCACCGTCTCGAACGGGCGGATGTCGAAATCCCGGAGCCCGCCCATCCGCGTCTCATTCGTCATGCCGTAGATCATGACAATGATGAACGGCCGGGTTTTGTTCTGGGCGATGAGGTTGTCCATGATCTCGCGGACCCGCCCCTGGACACCCCAACCGTATTCGTTCTCGCCCCACCCGTGCTGGAGGTAGAGGACCGGGTAACGTTGGCCCGGGTTCTGGTCGTAGCCGGGCGGCGTGTAGACGAACGCACGGCGCATCGAATCGGTGCTCCGGGAATGGAAGAAGATCTCACGCAACTGGCCCTGGGGGACGTTCCTGAGGGTGTAGAAGTCCTGGTCGTGGGCCGGGATCTCGACCGCGCTGCCCCAGCGTTGTGCGCCGAAGAACATCAGGCTGTTCGGGTCGGGAACCTCCGCGCCGTCGATCTTCAGCATGTAGTAGTGGAACCCCTCGTCCAGCGGCCGCGTGTGTCCATACCAGGCTCCATCCTCCCCCTTGGTGAAGACACTGCTGTCCCGGAAGGTCACCCCGACGCTGGTGGCCTCGGGCGCGACGATGCGGAACTTCACCCGGCGCTCCGAGTTCACCTTGGGATACTCCCTGCCGGGCTGGTTGGAGGTGGCGGGCTTCCAGTCGTCGACCGGCGCGCTCGTCTGAGCCGAACAAAGCCCGGCCGAAAGGACGACGCCCAGGAGGGTCAGTCTGATTCTGGTTTTCATGGGATTCAGGGAGCGTTGTGCGGGATGGACCGAGGCTGCGACGGGCGGATTCCTTCCTTCGGCGCCGCCAGGGTTTCCGCCTGGGGCCTGCCCTGGGCGTGGAGGGAATCCAGCTCGTCCGGGGTCAGAGCCCGATTGAACAGACAGAACTCGTCCATCGCACCGCTGAAATTGCGGATCAGGAACGGGTCGTTGCCGAGAAAGCCGTCGGGGTTCCAATTGCCCAGTTCCGCGGTCCCGATCCGGAACGGCGGGGCGATCCGAAGAACGTGACGGCTGACCGCCTGCCCGTTCACGTAGTGCGTCACCTCCTGCGCGCCGGCATCAAGGACCACAGCCAGGTGCGTCCAGATGCCGAACTGGTCGATGGTCATCACCGGGGGACTGGGCAGGATCTGGTGATCACCCTCCCCGCCGATCACGGTGAGCCCCAGCACCCCGTCGTTGCGGATCAGCCAGTGCAGGGTCCCGGGCAGGAAGCCGTCCGACATGAAGATCGAGTTGATCTGCCGGTCCAACCCCTGAACCCGGACCCAAGCGGCGAGGGTCACGGATTCCAGATCCCCCGGAACGTGGAGTCGCACGCGATCGCTGATCCCCCGGAATTCCAGGGCCGGCTTCATCGCCCAGCGGCCCTCGCGCCATTCGCATCCCACGATGGTCGCGTCGGGCACCTCGGCCCCCAGGGATCCCGAGTTCGCCAGGCGCCAGGCCGGGGCACCGCCATGCTCGAAGTCGAGATGCACCCACAGCGACGGGTCGCTCTGGAGTCTCCGGGCGGACCCGCGCCATTGGTCGTAGCGCCGTGCCTCGGCGGCCACCGACTTCGCCTGGAGATCGAAATGCCCCGCGAACGCCGCAGGTTCCGCCGCGACCAACCTCACATCTCCCCCACCCTCGATCACAACAGCCCTGCCCTCCGCCAAGCCCTGCGCACCGGATTCCTTCCCCACCCGAAACTCGACCCGCCCCTCGAACACGTGCAGTTCCGAACGGTCCTCGTCCACCTTGAGCCCAAACGCGGTCCCCAGGTCGGTGACGTCCAAACGAGGGGAGGCAACCCGGAATCCCCGCGCCTGCGACGGAACCTCAAAGGTCACCGTCCCTCGCTCACACACGACTTCCGCCGACGTCACCAGCCGAAGGTCCGTCGGCCCTTCGATCACCACCCGGGCGCCGTTGTAGAAGACGATCTGGGCCAACCCGGCCTCCAGCCGGAGTCGCCGAGGCTCAAGGGGCGCGCCCAGCCGCGGGGCCCCCTCCCGCTCGGTCCACCGGGCGTTCACCACACGGTTGAGTATCGCAACCGCCCGGGTGGTCTCGTCCCGGCGCTTCTCCCCGCCGCCGAACCCCAGCCACGCGATGGCCCCCAGAATCACCATGACACCAGCCGCTAGTGCCCACCTCCCCCAACCCCACCCCGCCCCCCAACCGCCCGGGGTTCGCTTCGTCCAGGCGGATCCCGGAACCTCGAGAACCGGGTCCACGTCGGGCAGGGTGCCGGCCCCGACTCCGGCTCCCGCAAACAGGTCGGGTTCGGAAGCCAGATGGGCATGCAGCGCGACCCGATGCAGGTACGCGTCCCGTGCCTGTGCATCCCGACGCAGGATCTCCCCCAACGCGTCCAACTGATCCCCGGACGCCTGGCCATGGCAAACCGCCGCCACGGCGTCGTCGAACTCGTCCGATGGAAAGACGATCCTCACAGCCTCGCGCCCCCCGGTTCCGAGGCGCCCTCGATGCAGGTCTGCAGCGCCTGCCGGATCCGCTGCAGGGCCTTGTAGGTCGCGGTAACCGTCCGCCCCGAACGGGTGGCCAACTGCGCAATGTCTTCGCGCCGGTAATAGTAACCCTCAACCAGGGTCCGCTGATCCTCCGGCAGTCCGGCCAGACACCCCTCGAGGCAGCGCAGCCGGACCTCGATCTCCGGCCGCAGTTGCTCGTGTCGGATCGCCAGTTCCTCCGCCAGGCCGCCATCCAGAAGCGACTTCCAACGTTGCCGCCGTTCGATCCACTGGCGCGCCTTGTTCAACGCAAAACGACAGGCCCACGGGGTGAATGGCTGCCTCGGATCGTAGGCCTCGAACTTCTCCCACAACGCCATCGCCGTCTGCTGCACGATGTCCTCGGCGTCGGCGACGTTCGGAACCAGGACCGCCACGTAACGGAAAATCTCCCGCTCGCTGCGAAGAAACAACGATAGGAACCGCTGCTGGGCAGCGGCCCGGTCCTGGTTGCCTGCCTGTGGGTCCACGGGAATGCGGAGGGGAATCCCCACTACTTCCGGGCATTCTCCGATTTTGGACAATCCTTCTCACGATTGGAAATCACCCCGCCCGGTCCAAAGACCGCCCAACCGCATATAAACCATTGACCCACAACACCCTGGATCACAATGCAGACAAACCCTGATCCAGGTCGTCAACCGCCTGGCATGCTCCCCCACGGATGCATGCGGGGGACGGGCCCGTTGGAGCGCATTCGATCAGGATCCTCCCGATCCCCCAGCCCCGGAGGGACGGCGAGAACAGGCACACCGGAGGGGGTCACCCCAATACGGGGACAGGCTATCCGTCATCCCCCTGAACCCGTGCCCCGGGAGGGGCCGCAAACCAAGCCCCGGAGGGGCGCCAGAACCCTGGCCCATGGCGCGAGCCATGGGTTTCGCAGACCGTTTA
>VFQN01000154.1_pt1 | contig 141617 bp, 135 predicted proteins | sample 3512371 | NCBI WGS metagenome assembly VFQN01 (sample SAMN10412370, study PRJNA504923) | tailings metagenome | isolation source: Replicate 2 from Balatoc abandoned mine | place: Philippines: Itogon, Benguet | collected 2017-08-28 | reverse complement strand
CTGTCTTGACATGGCAGTGGCCACAGGTTCGATCCCTGTCGCGCCCACCATCGCCCCCGGCTCCCAAGTGAGGAGTCGCCACGAGCACAGGCTCGTTGTTGCTGCGAATTGTTTCCTACCAGGACGGCTTGGGCGAGAAGCTCCTGGCCGCTTGCGAAACGCGTTCATCAAGGGGCGTTGCGGCGTCGAACTTGTATGTGGTGCCGACAGCGGACTGGCTGACCCGGTCGCCGTAGGCGTTCGCCAGGGCATGCAGCGCGCGCCATCCGGTGCAGTGCCCGGTGATGAAGTAGCGGACATCGAACGGCTTGAGGGCCTCGACGGTCTCGGGAATCAAATGCTCCATGACGCCGCCGAGATGCAGTCCGCCCATGACGGCGTGGATCGGCGTATCGGGAAACAGGCGACGTGTCTCGGTGCAGACGTTGACGATGCCGGCGTGCGAGCAGGCGCTGAACACAATCAGACCGAGGTCGCGAACGTTTACGATGAGCATGCGCTCGTCCATCAGGAAGGGATCGGGCCGCCATTCCTCCTCATTGTCGCTCCGGCAGAGGTGATCCTCGCGGCCTTTCTCGAAGGCACTGACCCTGGGAATTTCGCCGCTGTAGTAGAAGTGGCCATCGAGGAGGAGACGCGCCTTGCCGTCGTTCACGACACGCGCGCCGCGCGCCTCCATCTGCGCAGGCGTGGGAACGCGTGCGGCAGGAAAGATCGTGCCGTCCTTCAGCAGGACGCCACGCTCGTTGAACATGCCGGGATTGACGTGGACCGAGACGCTGTTGCGGCCGCGGCGGGCGACGATGGCATCGAGGGCGGCGGGCAGGGCGCCCATATGGTCCCAGTGGCCGTGCGTCACCGCGATATCCTCGACCTCACCCAGGTCGATCGCCAGATTGCGGCAATTCCGGATGAAGGCCGCCCCCTCCGTGCCGGTGTCGAAGAGAATCACATGCTCCCTGTCGCCGAGGCGGGACCGGAGCCGCAGCCCATAGCCCAGGTTGGCGACCAGCAATGTCTCGCCGGATATCTCCTTAGCGCCCGCCAGCAAGATGCTTGCCATTTCCGACACGGCGAAAGCCGGCTTGCTCGCATACGTGTCGCTCACATTGTCGGTGATGACATCCACCGTCAGCGAATCGAGGGCAACGAGCGAGGGCATGTGTCTTTCCTTGGTTGGAAGTGGGGGAATCCTAACGTCGTCAATAGTGCTTGATGAAGAATCCGATCGAGATCGCGATGCCGAGTACCACCACGACGGCCCGCAGCACTCGCGGATTGACCTTCGACGCGAACAGGCCGCCCATCTCGCCGCCTGCGAAAGCGCCGATCCCGAGGGCAATCGCTGCGGGCCATTCGACCAGCCCGGATCCGTAGAAGAGCAGGGCGGCGGCGAAGTTCGAGACCAGGCTGACCGTCTGCTTGACCGCGTTGATGCGCGTCAGCGTTTCGGACATTACCAAGCCCATCAGCGCCAGCACCACGATCCCCAGCCCCGCACCGAAGAACCCGCCGTAGAACGCGCCGACCAACACCACGCATACCAGCGCGAGATCGCTGCCGGTCCCTTCCGACGCAGCCTCACGGTGCGAGAGCCGGGCGACGGCTTGTTTGATGCGGTCCTCGAACGCCAGCAACAGCGTCGCGAGCAGGACCAGCCAGGGAACGAGCTTTTCGAATGTTCCTGCATCCGTTCGCAGGAGAATCCAGCCGCCCAGGAGACCGCCCACAGCCGCTGCGGGAACCGAAATCAGGACCTTGCGACTCTGACTGATCAGGGCCCCGCGCTGGGCGAAGGCACCGCTGAGATACCCCGGGATCAGGGCCATCGTATTCGTTACGTTGGCCTGCAATGCCGGCACGCCGAGCGCCGTAAGGGCGGGAAAGGTGATCAGGGTGCCGCCGCCGGCGAGTGAATTGACAGCGCCGCCGACCAGTCCCGCCAAGGCAGCCAAGGCGAGATGCACCCATGTCCATTCCATTCCGTCCCCCTGAACCGTTTACCGGCCTCGATGGTGTCTGTGCGGAATAATCGCAGTGATGCATTCCTCGGCATCACCTTCTGGGGTATCGCCGATAGTCTTGACATGTCGGGGGGCGCGGGTTCAATCCCTGTCGCGCCCATCATCGCGCAACCACCGGCCCTTGATCGGAAACGAGCGCTATCGGACCGTAGAGGATCACTGGAGTCCCGATGTCCGATTTCTATTCGCTCTATTCCCACGAATTCGTCCGAGTGGCCTGCTGCGTGCCGCGCACCAGGGTCGCCGATACGGCCTATAATCTTGCCGAGACGCTGAAACTTGCGGCCAAGGGCGACAAGGCCCGCGCGGCCGTGATGGTGTTTCCGGAACTCGGTCTCTCGTCCTACTCGATCGAGGATCTGCTGCTGCAGGACGCGCTGCTCGACCAGGTCGAGGCGTCGATTGCCGAAGTGGTGGCTGCGAGCCGCAAGCTCTTTCCGGTGTTGATCGTGGGAGCGCCGCTGCGGGTGTCTAGCCGGCTCTACAATTGCGCCGTCGTCATTCACCGTGGCGAGATCCTGGGCGTCGTTCCCAAGATCTACCTGCCGAACTATCGCGAGTTCTACGAGAAGCGCCACTTCGTCTCCGGCGCCAATGTCATCGCCCACGAACTCGAGCTGGCGGGGCAGACCGTGCCGTTCGGCACCGATCTCCTGTTCCAGGCGAGCGGCGTCGATCTCACCTTCCATGTCGAGATCTGCGAGGACGTATGGGTGCCGATTCCGCCATCGAGCCACGCAGCCCTCGCCGGCGCGGAGCTGCTGGTGAACCTGTCGGCCAGCAACATCACCATCGGCAAGGCGGAGGCGCGGCGGCTGCTGTGCGGCAGCCAGTCGATGCGCGCGGTCGCCGCCTATGCCTATTCGGCCGCGGGGCCGGGCGAGTCGACGACCGATCTTGCCTGGGACGGCCATGCCGCGGTCTACGAGCTGGGCGATCAGCTTGTCGAGTCGACGCGCTTCGAGAAGGATTCGACGCTCGTGCAGGCCGACATCGACCTTGGCCGCATCCGCCAGGAGCGCCTGCGCTATGGCGGTTTCGCCGACTGCGCCCAGCAGGAGCGCGAGCGGGTTAGCCGCTTCCGGCGCGTTCCTTTCACTCTGGAGCCGCCGAAGAACCGCGTCGCCCTGGAACGCGCCGTCGAGCGCTTCCCCTATGTGCCGTCCGATCCCGCCAAGCTGCGCGACAATTGCTACGAAGCCTACAACATCCAGGTCCAGGGTCTGGCGCAGCGCCTGCAGTCGAGCCGCACGGAGAACGCGATCATCGGCGTATCGGGTGGTCTCGACTCGACGCACGCGCTGATCGTGACCTGCCGTGCCATGGACATGCTGGGGCTCAGCCGCAAGAACGTCTTCGCCTACACCATGCCGGGTTTCGGCACCTCGGATAAGACGTACAAGAATGCCTGGCGGCTGATGAAGGCGCTGGGCGTCACGGCCGACGAGATCGACATCAAGCCGGCGGCAACGCAGATGCTGGCCGACATCGGCCATCCTTTCGGTAAGGGCAAGAAGGTCTACGACGTCACCTTCGAGAATGTGCAGGCGGGGTTGAGGACAGATTATCTGTTCCGGCTGGCCAACCGGCATCGCGGCCTCGTGGTCGGCACGGGCGACCTGTCCGAGCTGGGCCTCGGCTGGTGCACCTATGGCGTTGGCGATCACATGTCGCACTACAATCCTAACGGGTCGGTTTCCAAGACGCTGATTCAGCACCTGATCCGCTTCGTTGCCGCCTCCGGCGACGTCGACAAGGAAACCGCCGCGATCCTGCACGATATCCTGAACACCGAGATATCGCCGGAATTGATTCCGGCCGGTGCCGGCGGCGTCATCCAGTCGACCGAGCAGTCGGTCGGCCCCTATGCGCTGCAGGATTTCAATCTCTACTACCTGACACGGCTTGGTTATCGGCCCTCGAAGATCGCCTTCCTCGCGTGGAATGCCTGGCACGATGCCGAGAAGGGCGCATGGCCGGCGAACCTCGACGGCGACGCGCGCCGTGCCTACACGCTGGCGGAGATCCGGCATTGGCTGGCGCTGTTCCTGCGGCGGTTCTTCACCAACCAGTTCAAGCGCTCGGCGGTGCCCAACGGGCCGAAGATTTCGTCCGGCGGTTCGCTGTCGCCGCGCGGCGACTGGCGCGCGCCCTCCGATGGCAGCCCCGATGTCTGGCTGGCCGAGCTGAAAGCCATTCCGGAGGCGAAGGGTAAGTAGGCGCCTGCTTCTCTTGCGTGCCACTCTTGCTTGGTGGGGCCAAAATGCTACCAAGGCCCGGAGCACCGCGTAGGGAGGATTCGATGCCACTCGAGATCAAGAAGACCGTGCAGCAGATGGTCGACGAGGCGAACAGCCAGATCGAGACCATGTCGCTTGCCGACGCCATGAAGGCGCATGGCCAGTCGGGCGTCACCTTCATCGACATCCGCGATCCGCGCGAACTGTGGCGCGACGGCACGATCCCCGGCGCCATCAACGTGACGCGCGGCATGCTGGAAATGTGGATCGATCCCAAGAGCCCTTACGCCAAGGACTATTTCCAGACCGGCAACAAGTTCGTCTTCTTCTGTGCCGGTGCCTGGCGTTCGGCGCTGGCGACCAAGACGGCGCAGGACATGGGCCTGACGCCGGTGGCGCATTTCGAGGGCGGCTTCGGCGCCTGGAAGAAGGCCGGCGGCCCGGTCGAGACAGTCGAACAGAAGAAGTAAGCCCCAGAGGCAGGAGAGGGACGGAGATGAGCCCCGACCAGCATGCGCTGCCGGATCCGATCGTGCCGCAGCCTGCGGTCGAGGACATTCCGACCTTCGTTTCTATCCCGCATCTGATCGCGGGCCATGCCGCCGCCCATCCGGACAAGGCGGCAGTCAAGTGCGACGGCGTGGTGCGGAGCTGGGCGGACTTCGACAAGCGCCTGAACAAGATTGCGCGGCGGCTTTCCGAGATGGGCCTGGGACGCGGCGACAAGGTGGCCGTGCTGGCCGCCAACTCCATCGAATATCTCGAGACGTTCATGGGCGCCTTGCGCGCCGGCGTCTGCGTGGTGCCGCTCTCGACCATGGCGGCCGCCGACGCGCTCGAAAAGATGCTCGACGACTGCGACGCCAAGGTCCTGTTCTTGTCGGATCAGTATCGCCCGCTGGTCGAGCCCTACGAGGATCGCCTGGCCAAGCTCGTGCCGGGCGGCCGCATCGCTTACGACTTCACGAGGACCGGCTGGCAGGGCTTCGAGGCCTGGCTGTCGCCCGCGAGCGACGCGCCCTTTGCCGTCGAGCTTCAGCCGCTGGACGATTTCAACATCATCTACAGCTCCGGCACCACCGGACTGCCCAAAGGCATCCTCCATTCGCACGCGCTGCGCAGCCAGCTCCCGGTCCGTTTCACGGCCTTCGACTATGGTCCCGAGACGATCTCGCTGGTCTCGACGCCGCTCTATTCCAACACGACCCTGGTTTCGCTGCTGGCCACGGTCGGCGTCGGCGGCACGACGATCCTGATGCGCAAGTCGGACGTGGTGAAGTTCCTCGAACTCGCCCAGGGCGAGAAGGTCACGCACGCCATGCTGGTGCCGGTGCAGTACCAGCGCATCCTGGCCCATCCCGATTTCGACAAGTACGACCTCAGTGCCTTCAGGACCAAGATGTCGACCAGCGCGCCCTTGCGTGCGCAGGTGAAGGCCGATGCGCTGAAACGCTGGTCGGGCCGGCTGATCGAGATCTATGGCCTGACCGAAGGTGGCGGGAGCTGCATGCTCGAAGCCAACCTCCACCCCGACAAGCTCCATACCGTCGGCAAGCCGGGCTTCGGCGTCGAGCTGAAGATCCTCGACGAGCAGGGCAACGAGCTGCCGCAGGGCGAGGTCGGCGAGATCGTCGGCCGCGCCGAGATGATGATGAAGGGCTACTACAAGCAGGACGCCAAGACCCGCGAGCTCTTCTGGTACGACAAGGATGGCCGGCTGTTCTTCAAGTCCGGCGACATGGGCAGGATCGACGAGGACGGCTTCGTCGTGCTGCTGGACCGCAAGAAGGACATGATCATTTCCGGCGGCTTCAACGTCTATGCCGCCGATATCGAGGTGCTGCTGTTGAAACACCCCGACATCGTCGATGCTGCGGTGATCGGTGTACCGAGCGAGCAGTGGGGCGAATCGGCGATGGCGCTCTGCGTCCGTCGTGACGGCGCTTCGATATCGGAAGACGCCGTGCGCGAATGGGCGAATGGCCAGCTCAGCAAGACGCAACGGCTGGTCGCTGTGGAGTTCCGGGACTCGCTTCCGCGCAGCACCATCGGCAAGATCATGAAACGCGAATTGCGGGCGCCTTACTGGGAAGGCCGCGCCGCCAAGATCTGAGGGTTGTTATGTCTGGACCGACGCTTCGTTCCACCCATCTCTTCACGCTAACCCTGCAAGTCGATCCGAATGTGACGGATGTCGGCGAGACGCCCTATGGCCGTCGGCGCATCGCCACCGTGACGGGCGGTACGTTCGAGGGCGAAGAGCTGAGGGGCACCGTGCTACCTGCCCCGGCCGGCGACTGGTTGCTGCAGCGCCGGGACGGCATTCTGCAGCTCGACGTGCGTCTCACGCTCAAGACCGACGATGGCCATCTCGTCTACATGAGCTACCGCGGCATGCGGCACGGCCCCGCCTGGGTGATCGAGCAGCTCAACAAGGGCGAGAAGGTCGATCCCGGCCAGTACTACTTCCGCACGACGCCTTGGTTCGAGACCTCGTCGGAGAAGTACCGCTTCCTCAATCGCATCGTCTGCGTCGCGACGGGTCGCCGCGAGCCGGCCGGCCCCGTCTACGACGTCTTCCAGATCCTCTAGCTTTCCCCAGGGCGCCACGCTCGATCTGCCTACCTGGGCGCTGAAATCAGCGGCCAGTCGCCGCCAGGCGCTGCACCGCTTCCTCGACGGAATGAAAGACATGGTCGGCACCGAGGGCGTCGATCAGCCCGCTACGCTGAGCGGCCGCGGTGGCGCGGCTGGCTTCGAGGCGGGCCAGTGCCACATCTATTCCGTTGCTCCGCAGGCGTGCGATCTTGTCGATGAACGACTCGGCGCCCGTGTAGTCGATCAAGGTGACGCCGCTGGCTTCGACCACCACGAGCCGCACGTCCTTGGTTTCCGCCAACGCCTTGTCGAGCTGACCCTGGATGTACTCGGCATTGATGAAGGTGATCGGCGCCGCGGGTGCAAAAACCAGCACGCCGGGGATGCTCTCGCTGGGAACGCGGCTGTTCGGCGGCCACCAGATCGTCGTGCCCTTTAGCCGTTCCAGGCGGGCAGAGAGCGGCCGCGCCAGCAGATACGTACTATGCAACAGCGAGAGCATGATCGCGAAGCCGACGCCGAGCTGGATGGGCAGCAGAACGATCAGAAGAACCGAAGCGACGACCAGAACGATTTCACCGGCGCTCCTGCGGGCGATCCTGATCATGTCGCCCAGGCGGAAGATGCGGAGCGCGATGTAGACCAGCACGGCGTCGAGCGCAGCCCGCGGCACATAGGCTGCGGCCGCACCGGCCGTCGCGGCCAGCAAGGCAATGACGGCGACGGCAAGCAGCTGGGCCGCTTGCGAGCGACCGCCGGCTTCGACCACGACGGCGGTGCTCGGCGGGCTGGCATTGACGGCAAACGCCCCCGTGACGCCCGCGATCAGGCTGCCGGCGCCGACGCCGACAAAATCCCGGCTGACATCGTCGGCGACGCCTTTTGTCGACGGAAAGGACCGCGCGACCGCGGCAGTCTGCATCATGCAGACGAGGGCGACAGTACCCGCCAGCGGCAGAAGGCCTATCAGGTCGCCCAGGCCGACAAGGGGCAGCGAGATCGTCGGCACTATCGCCGACAACGCTCCCAACGTCTCAACGCCGCGTTCGGCCAATCCGAAATGCCACGTCGCCAGGCCGGCCACGACCAGGCCGAGCAGGGCGCCGGGAATTCGAGGGCCAAGCCAATGGGCGCCGATTGTGATCGCCAGGACCGCGATCCCGATCGTCGTGGCATAGAAATTGGCCACCGGGACCCGCTGAAGGACGTCGACGAGGCGTAACAGCAGATGCGCCTCGGGATTGGGAGCCGGAACACCGAGGATCGCGGGTAACTGCCCGACGACAATGTGAATGGCGATACCCGCCAGGAAGCCGGTGGTCACGGGCACGGAAAGCAGGTTGGCCAGCCAGCCAGCCTTCAGACTTCCCGCAATGACCAGGATCGCGCCGACCAGCAAGGCAAGAGTCGCCGCGAGCTGGAGGTGACGTGCAGGATCGCTGACCGCCATGGCGGCGATCACGCCGGCGAAGATCGGCGCGATAGTCGAGTCGGCGCCCGCCGAGATGAAGCGATTGCCGCCAAAGGCAGCAAAGGCGATCGAACCTGCGGCGAACGCGATCAGACCGGCCTCCGCAGGCATTCCGGCAAGGCGGGCTGTCGCCAACTGACCCGGCAGTGCGATCGCCACAAGCATCAACCCCGCCGTGGCGTCACTCAGCAGCCACGACCGCCGATAACCCCGCAGCGACGCGAAGGGCCTGACGCTCATGGGGGCTAGCCGTGGTCTTGGGTGGCGATCTTGTCCAGCACTGGCAGAATGTACTCGCGGAACTTCACGGGGTTCTCGCTCATCGGGAAATGGCCCAGCTCCTTCATGACCTGGACCTCGACACCCTTGATGTGCGACGCGGTGCGCAGCGTATCCTCGGCCGTACAGGAGAAGTCGTACTCGCCGGTCAGCAGGTAGAGCGGGCAGGCCTTGGTGTCGATGGCCTTCACCTTTTCACGTAGGTCGCCGTCGACCCGATAGAAATAGAGATCGCCTTTGAAGATGCCGGGGCCGCCCTGCATGTACATCCAGAGGGTTTCGTGGCGGCTGACCGGCGGGCTCTGCGGGGCGATCAGCCCGGAAATCAGCGCCGCACATACCTCACCGCCGTGGACGTCCGGCCGATGCAGCCATGCCGTGTCGTACCAGGGCTGCTGGAAGTCGGCGGCCTCCAGGGCGATCAGGGCGCGGAACTCCGCTGCGTGCGCAATCGCGAGGTTGAGGACGATGCGACCACCGATGGAGCAGCCCATGACGACCGGCCTGTCGAGTTCCAAGGCTTGGCAGAAGGCGCGAATGGCCGCCGTGTAGGAGGCCGTCGTCAGTCGATACTCAATCTTCTCCCAACCATCGGGCGGTGTCGACTTGCCATGCCAGGGCATGTCGAAGGCGAGTACCCGAAAGCGCTTCGTCACGTCCGGGTCGGCGAGCAGATGGCGGAACTGCCGGTTGTCGGCGCCGGCGGTGTGCAGGCAGACGAGAGGAATGCCGTCAGCCGGGCCTGCTTCCTCGAAGTAGAGACGATGGCGAACGCCGTCGATCTCGATGCGCAGGTAGCGGCCGATCATCGGATCCAGTGCCGGTGCCATGATCAGGTCGCCTCCGGCAGCCGGCGTGGGAGCGCCAGCAGGTCTTTAAAGAACTGCAGGTTCTGCAGCAAAGGTCGGAGATCACCCTCGAACGAGGCGGCGCCGCGCTTGGTGAGCGCAAAGAGATCATGCCAGCCGGGCGCGGGAATCGTCTCCCAATGTCTCTGCCAGGCTTCCTCGGTACCGCGCACGGTGAACGCGGTGGACCGCATCAGTCGCGGTCCGCGGTCGAGCGCCGCGAGGGCGCCGTCGCTCAGAGAGAGGTGAAAAGGCTCGCTGCCGATATCGACCCGGCACTCGACGGTGACCCATCGGCCGCGGCGACGGAGATCGTCGTCGGCGGAGAGAAGGTCGGGAAGACGGGCGAAGCGATCAGCAGGCGTCATCCCTGCAGAATGTACTCGATCGTCGATCCGTCGGAAGCCTTGAAAGAGGTCTTTACCCATCGGCCCTGATCGTCGAACCACTGGTCCATGACGACGTCGCCAGTGTAGCTGTAGCGTGTCGCAGGGATCGTTCCGGACGCAGTCTTGATGAGTTCCCGGGCACCTGGGGTGATTTTGACGCGAGCCTCGGTCCCCTTCTGCGTATTGAGCAGGACTGTCTGGCGCACTTGGTCGATGTTCCAGTGCGAAGAGGGCAGCGTCTGCTGCGGCAAGACAGTGCGCCCCCCATTGTGGGTGACTGCGATGTCATTCGCCTCGCGGGTCGCCTTTACATTGTGCTTCGTGCCGTTGTCGTCGGTCTGACTGACCAGCGAGACAAGTGAAGCGCCGGACCAGACTTCCTGAGCTCGGTGCGTATAGCGATAGGCCGTGAAGCCGACGAACTTCACGGCAAGGTCTATGGAGGTCGTAACCTTGAGCTGGCCGCCTTCGCGCTCGAAGGTGACGGTGTGACGCCCGATCGGTTCGCCGTTGCGATAGGCGATGAAGGAAAGGGAGGGGCCGTAAGGCAGCGGGCCCGATGCCGCGGCCCCCGAAACGCCTGTCAAAGTCAGCAGAAGAGCGATCAAGAATCGCCGCATGGCCGAACTCCTTTCGGGGGTATACGCCCCGAAAGGCTGGCCGGATCACTGTCGTTGTACGGCGATCCTCAGACCACGCGATCCGCCCTGAGCTTCGCTATGGCGTCGGCGGTGTAACCCAGCTCTTGCAGGATCTGGTCCGTATGCTCGCCGAGCTTGGGCGCGCGGCGGCGGATGCTGAGCGGCGTGCGCGAGAGCTTGACCGGCTCCTGCAGCACGGGCACCGGCTTGGCAGCACCCGGATACTCCATTTGATGGAAGAAGCCCGCTTCGCGTACGTGGCGGTCGTCCAGCGCCTGTTGCGGCGTATAGACGGCACCGGCCGGAATACGGTTCGCTTCGAGCAGTTCCAGAGCCTCCGCGACGGTGCGCGTATCGCACCATTTCTGCATGATGTCGGACAGCGCCTCGCCATTGTCGCCGCGCGCCAGATCGTCCTTGAACCGAGGGTCGGATGCCAGGTCCTCGTTGCCCATCAGGCGGCACCAGCGCACGAACAGCGGCTGGCCGATCGTCATGGCGTAGATCCAGCCGTCCTTGCACTTGAAGGTATCGGAGGGGCCGGCGGTGAAGCCGCGGTTGAGCGTGGCGATCCGGTTTAGGTCGAGCATCGCCTGCTCGATCAGATGCCCGTTGGCGATGTTGATGGCGGTGCGCAGCAGCGCCGTTTCGACCTTCTGGCCCTTGCCGCTCTTGGCGCGGTCCATGAGCGCCGCCAGCACGCCGACCGTCGAGAGCAGGGCGGAGCTGAAATCGACATAGGGCGTGTTCGCGCGAGTCGGTACTTTGCCGTCGCCCGACAGGTACATGGCGCCCGACATGGCTTGGCCGATCGTGTCGAAGCCGACACGCGTGGCGTAAGGACCTTCCGAACCGAAGGTCGAGTTGGTGGCGAGGATGATCTTCGGGTTGATCGCCGAGATGGTCTCGTAGTCGATGCCCATCTTCTTGAGATCTTCGTACGGCAGGTTGGCGATCACGACGTCCGACGCCTCGACCAGCTTCTTCACGATCTCGCGGCCGGCAGGCTTTACGGGATTGAGCGTCAGGCCGAGCTTGTTGCGGCCCATCTGGAGGAACATGGCGCCTTCGCCGCCTTCGACGACCGGAGTCACCCAGCGATCCTCGCTGCCCTCCAGTTTCTCGATGCGGATTACTTCGGCCCCGAGGTCGGCCAGCATCGTGCCGCAGAACGGACCCGCGATGTAGCGGCCGAAATCGAGTACGCGAATGCCTTCCAGAACCCCAGCCATGATGTGTCTCTGCCTCCGCGCTTGGTCACCCTGCGGCCGCATCTCCTGTCGGCCGGTTGCGACGGACCATTAGCAGAGCCACCAGTACCGTGGGAACGAGCAAGGCGGCTGCGAGCAGCTCCATCTGTGCATTGCTGAACGGCATGATTCCGCCACCGGGCGCGGCCAGCACCAGCCCGCCCACCACCAGCAACACACGCAGCGGCCATTCCAGCACGCCCGCGCGGCGCAAATCTCCAATGCCGGCCTGATAGCCCTGGATGCCGCCGCAGATGAAGACGATTCCGGCCAGCGACGTGACGACGAGATAGGCCGCCTCGAAGTACGGAATGCCGCCACCAGCGCCGGGCTGCAGCACGAGGGCTGGATTGGCGACGAAGAAGAACGGAATGAAGTAGATGATGCTGCCGACCCACATCGATTCCCACCCCGTCTTCATGGCGGGAGCGCCGGCGATGCCGGCGGCGGCGAAGGAGGCGATGGCGACCGGCGGCGTGATCGACGAGAGCATGCCCCAGTAGAAGATGAACATATGCACCGCCATCTTGTTGAGGCCGAGCTTTTCGAGCGCCGGCCCGACCAGGATGGCGAGGAAGATGTAGCAGGCCGTCGTGGTGAGCCCGAGACCCAGGATCAGGCTGGTGACGGCGCACATGACGAGCAGCAGCAACACGTTGCTGCCCGCGATCGTCAGCAGGTCGTTGGCCAGCGAGGCAATGACGCCGGTCAGCGAGAAGGCGCCGATCAGCAAGCCGCAGCCCGCCAGGATGCCGACCAGTTCGACGAAGGTGCGGCCGTTGGCTTCGAGGAAGCCGATATACTTCCTGAGGCCCCAGCGCTTCTCGCCCCACAGCTCGTTCAGGACGACCAGGAGCATCATGCCGCCCAGCGCCGGCAGCAGGATGGCGTTGGTCCAGGCATCGAAGGCGCCGGCGTCCGAGGCTTCCAGCGCCTTGCCGTAGTTCTCGCCGCGCACCGTCATGATGGCGGCCACGAGAACGGCGATCACGATGTTGAGCGTGTTGACCATCTTCCACTTGCCGGGCTGCGCCCATTGATTGAGCACCAGCAGCAGTGCCGTGGCGTAGAAGGGGGCATGGCTCTCGCGCTTGAAGTAGAGCAGCATGACGATCAGCAGCACGATGACGAAGGCGTAGTACCAACCATCCTTGAAGGTTGCCCAGACGCTCGGCAGCTCGCGCCTCTCTAGGCCCTTGAGACCATGCCGCGCGGCATAGGAGTCGACCTGCATGAAGAGGCCGACATAGTAGAGAATGGCCGGGATGATCGCGGCGAGAGCGACTTCGGCGTAGGTCGTCCCCATGAACTGGGCCATGACGAAGGCGGTCGCGCCCATTACCGGCGGCGCCAGCACGGCACCCGTCGAGGCGCAGGCTTCGATGGCGCCGGAGTAGGAGGGGCTGAAGCCGGTCTTCTTCATGGTGGGAATGGTCATCGTGCCGGCGGTCAGCACGTTGCTGACGATGCTCCCCGACATCATGCCGAGCAGGCCCGAGGCGAAGATGCAGACCTTGGCTGCGCCGCCGCGGAAGGTGCCGCAGAGCGCGAAGGAGAGGTTGATGAAGAACTTCCCGGCGCCGGTCATCATCAAGGCCGTGCCGAATACCAGGAAGCCGATCACGACATCGGCGAAAGCCTGGATGGGGATGCCGAGAAGGCTCTCGGTCGAGAGCACGTGGTAGGCGATCGTCTGGTCCAGGGTCGACTGATTGCCCTTGAGCGGCCCCAGCCAGCCGGCACCCGCGAACAGCGGGTAGATGGTGAAGGGAAAGACGCAGAGCAGCAGGCTCCAGCCGCCGGTCCGGCGCAGCGCCTCCATCAGCACGATCCACATGAAGAGGCCGGCCCAGAGGATCGGCTGCGGAGGATCGCCGAATTCCCAGCCTAGTTCGGCCGCCTTGCGGATGTTCAGCATAAGATAGATCGACGCTGCCGCCGTGCCCAGGAACAGCACGACATCGTACCAGGCGATGCGGTTGATCGATGCTTTGGAGCTGCCGGGAAAGATCACGAAGGTGAAGGGCAGCATGCAGAAGATCAGAAGGTAGAAGTACTCCGTATTGAGCGGCGTGAAGCCCACGAAGAAGCGCAGCGCGAACTGCTGATTGATGCACAGGAAGATCGTGACCGCGGTCAGCGCGATCAAGGCCCATCGCCAGACACCGGCCAGGGGGCGGACCCGCATCGTTTCGGCTTCGGCCGGGCCCGTTTGATGCGGGTCGTCGAAGACTACCCGCGTCGCCTGATCGGTCATGCGATGTATTCCTATTCGTCGAAGCCTACGGGTTGGCCGGCCTTGGTGAGTGCCGTCCGCCGCGCCTCCATCCAGCCTTTGCGGAAGGCATCCTTGTCGTCGGGCGGGTTGGTCTTGAGATAGGCGGCCCAGGCTTCGGCGAGGACCTTCTGACGAGCGATCAGCGTGTCGTTGTTCTTCTGGCCTTCGTCGGTCCAGACGCCGGCTTCCTTCAGGGCGCGAACGGCTCCCGGATGGTAAGGCACGATCCATTTCTGGTTCTGGCGCTTGGCTTCGAGGCCGTCGACGCCGACCACGGCATCCTTGTAGGAGTCGTAGTTCGCGATCATCGCCTTGGTCAGGGCGTGCACCAGCTCCGCCGGCTGCGAGGCGTAGGCCATGAAGATCGGATAGGGATAGACCGCGACTTCGATGGTCTCGCCCTTGGCATAGCCGGCGCCGCAGGTCGATTTATGCGGGTAGAAGTACGGGGCGAGCTTCTGCACGCGCTCCCATCCCGCCGTATCCGAGGCGGGCATCGCCGGCCACATGATCCCGCGCGGCGAATTCTCGGCTTCCTTGGCCTGACCGGAGATGGTCGACGCGAAGATGATGTCGACCTCGTTATTGACCAGCCCCTTCATCATGGCGCCGTAGCTCGAATAGTCGACGAGCTTCACGTCGGCTTTCGTCAGACCGCCGAAGGCGATCAGGCCGAGCAGGCTTTGGTTGATGGCCGGCGAGCCGACCACCCAGCCCATGCGTTTGCCCTTGAGGTCCTTGACCTGGCTGACGCCGAGATCCTTGGCGATACCCAGCGCCTGGCCGCTGCAGGTCGTCGCTGACAGTAGAAGCTGCAGGCTTTGCGGTCCCCATTCCTTAGTGGCGAATTCGAGCACGCCTTCCTGCGCATAGTAGACGCCGACGCCCATGGCCGAGGCCTGCGCCCGGCCGGCCCGCAACGGACCCAGTCGAGCCACGTCGTTACCGGCCGGCAATACGCGCAGGTCGGTACCGTACTTGTTCTTCAGCATCTGGCCGACGGCCACTGCCTGATTGAAGGCGTTGGAGCCCGTCTCGTAGGCCGTCACCGTAAGTGTTCCGGGGAGCTTGACGTCCTGCGCTGCCGCGCTGCCGATACACGCCATCGCTGCTGCCGCTGCTACGGCAACACTACGCAACCCATACGCCATCGCTCTTGCTCCCCGACTGCTGCTACTGATCGAAAATCACATCCATCCCGGCTTTCTGAAGCGCGGCGGCGCGCGCCTTCATCCAGCCTTCGAGAAAGGCCTTGTCGTCGGACGGAGCGTTGGCTGAATAGGCCTTCCACGCGTCCATCATGACCTGCTGGCGCTTCACCAGGCTGTCGTTGTGCTTCTGGGCGGCATCGGTCCAGACGCCCTTCTCCTTGAAGGCGCGGATGGTGCCGTCGTGATAGGGCACGACCCAGGCGAGGTTCTGCAGCGACAGCGCCATGCCATCGGCGCCCGGCGCACCCGACTTGTAGTCGTCGTAGGTGTCGATCATCGCCTTGGTGATGGCGTAGATCGTGTCCGCCGGCCGGTCGGCGTAGGTCATGAAGATCGGATAGGCGTAGCTCGCCATCGTGACCGGCGTCTGCGGCGATGGACCGCCGACCCCGCATGTCGCCTTGTGAGCGACGAAGTAGGGCGCCTTCTTGTGGACGCGCGCCCAGCCCGCCTTGTCGTCCGCCGGCATGGCCGGAAAGATCACGCCGCGCGGCGAGGAATCGGCTTCCTTCGATTGGCCGGAGATCGTCGACGAGAGGGCAATGTCGGCTTCGTTGTTGATGAAGCCCTTCCACATTGCGTTGTTGGACGAAAACTGGACGAGCGTGACGTCCTTTTCGGTGAGATTGCCGAAGGCGAGCAGGGCGATTGCCCCTTGCGTCAATGCCGGCGAACCGACCACGACGCCGAGCCGCTTGCCCTTGAGATCCTTGATTTCCTTTGCGCCGGTGTCCTTGGCGACGGCGAGGCTGAGGCCGTTGCACGCCGTGGCGGCCATCAGCAGGCGGCTAGCCTGTGGACCCCAGCTTTTGGTACCGAACTCGAAGACGCCTTCCTGCGCAAAGTAGGTGCCGATTCCCATCTGCGAGATGATGGCGCGATTGGCTTTGACCGGGGCGAGGCGGCCTGTGTCGTTGCCCGAGGGCAGCACCCGGACGTCGGTGCCCAGTTTCTGTTTGAATTGCTGGCCGATGGCGACCGCAATGTTGAATCCCGAAGAGCCCGTATCATAGGCGGTCCAGGACATTTCCTTGGGTAATGCCTGGCCGAAGGCCGGGCTAAGTGCGGGACTGGAGATGAGCAGCGCCAATGCGGCGCCCGAGATGACGGTGCGTCGGTTCATGAATTTTCCTCCCTGCGTCGCGCCTTGTTTCCGGCGTCGATCACCCGAGCATGTTGCCAACTCGGAGGGAGGTGTTCAATCGAAGAAGGCGTTGGGCTTCAGGAAGACCGCAAGCATGAGACAGCCTTCGTCCGTCCAGGCATCATGACGGCTGCCGGCCCGACGCCAGACATAGTTGCCGGCGCGGCAGACACCGGCATGATCGGCGAAAGAGCCTTCGAGGACGAAAGTCTGCTCGATGGCGACATGCTCATGTTTCGGCAGGCGAGTGCCGGGCGCCCAGCGCATCAGCACCGTCGACAGGCCGGTCTCCTTGTTCTCCATGAGGACTTTGGAGTCGATCCCGGGAAAGCGCGTCGGCTGCCAGGGCACATCTGCGACGTCGACATAGGTCGAGTCGGGGACGGTGGCGCCGTCCGCGCGGGTGGTCACGCGGCAGCCCGCTGTCGGCCGCGCGCCTTGGCGGCTTTAAGTGTACCGCCACGCATGACGTGACCGGGCAGGGGACGGCCGACGACGTCTTCTGCGATCTTGGCGACCTCGATCAGCTTCTCGACGTCGAGGCCAGTGTCGATACCCATCTCTTCGCACATGAAGGCGAAGTCCTCGGTGCAGATATTGCCGACAGCGCCATCGGTTGCAGCAAACGGGCAGCCGCCCAGTCCGGCGATCGAGGCGTCGAACTTGGTGACGCCGAGGCGGAGGCCCGCATAGGCCGCCGCCATGCCGGTGCCGCGCGTGTCGTGGAGATGGAGGGCGATTTCGAGTTCCGGCCACTTGCTGCGGATGGCGCCGATCAGACGCTCGACGGATTGCGGCGTTGCCCAACCCATGGCGTCGGTGAGCTTGATGCCCTTGAGCGTGAAGCCCGCCAGCTCGGCTTCATCGAGCGCGAGCTGGACACGCCGCAGGATCAGGTCGGTCGAAAGTTCGCCCTCATAGTTGCAGCCGAAGGCGCCGAGGATGATGCCCCACTCGACGGGCATGCCGCGGTCCTTGAAGGTCTTGAGCGACATGCGCTGCTCGACCATCGCGTCCGGTACGGACTTGCCGATGTTCTTCAGCGAGAAGGTGTCGGAGGCCGTAACCCTGACGCCACCGTCAACATGCAGCGGCCCACGCAGGGCTCGCTCCAGGCCCTGCTGGTTCAGCCACAGAGCGGCATACTGCACGCCGGGCTTCTGCCGGATCGCCGTCGCCACTTCTTCGGCGTCGGCCATGGTCGGTACACGCTTGGGATTGACGTAGGAGACGCAGGCGATGCGTTTGAGGCCTGCGTCCGCCAGCGCCTCGATGAGGCGGACCTTGTCGGCGACCGGGATCGCCTTCTTCTCCGATTGAAAACCCTCGCGAGGGCCTTCCTCGTCGATCGACACTCGCTTGGGCAAGTCGGACATCTGCTACTCCCTTGAGGGAAGAGGGGGTCAGCCCTCTTCCTGGAAGGCCTCCTCGCGCGCCTTCTTGAAGCTGGGCAAGGCCATCAGCACCAGCAGCAGGGCCGTGGTGATGAGCAGGCCGAGGCTGATCGGACGTTCGAGGAAGACCATCGGATCGCCACGCGACAGCAGCATGGCACGACGGAAGTATTCCTCCATCTGCGGTCCCAGCACCAGTCCCAGCAGGAACGGCGCGCCCTCGCAGCCCAATCGCACGAAGATGTAGCCCAGCACGCCGAAGACGGCGACCTGCATCACGTGGAAGGTGCTGTTCTGCAGGCTGTACGCGCCGATGCAGCAGAAGAGCAGGATCGCCGGAGCCAGGAAGCGGTACGGCACCGTCAGCAGCTTCACCCACATGCCGATCATCGGCAGGTTGATGATGACCAGCATGGCGTTGCCGATCCACATCGAGGCAATCATGCCCCAGAAGAGATCCGGCTTCTTGGTCATGACCTCGGGACCCGGCTGGATACCCTGGATGATCATGGCGCCGACCATCAGGGCCATCACGGCGTTGGACGGGATGCCCAGGGTCAGCATCGGGATGAACGACGTCTGAGCCGCGGCGTTGTTGGCCGATTCGGGAGCCGCCACGCCTTCCACCGCACCCTTGCCGAACTGGCTGGGGTTCTTCGAGATCTTCTTCTCCAGCGTATAGGAGGAGAACGCACCCAGCGTCGGACCGCCGCCCGGCAGCACGCCCAGCGCCGCACCGAGGAACGTGCCACGCAAGGCCGCCGGAATGGCGCGGCGGATTTCCTCCGCCGTCGGCCACAGCGAATTCACCTTGATAGTGCCGCCGGTGCGCGTCAGGTGTCGCTCGAGGTTAACGACGATTTCGGCGATGCCGAAGATGCCCATTGCGATCGGCGCGAAGTCGATGCCGTCGCTGAGTTCGGGCATGTCCAGGGTGAAGCGCTGGGCGCCGGTGTTGACGTCGGTGCCGACCAGGCCAAACAGCAGGCCGAGGAAGATCATGGCGATGGCCTTGATCACCGAGCCGCTGGCCAGGATGACCGCGGCGACGAGGCCGAGTGCCATCAGCGAGCAGTAATCCGCAGGACCGAACTTCTGCGCCATCCGCGTGAGCGGTTCGGCGAACATCACGATGATGGCCGTGCCGACGGTGCCGGCGAAGAAGGAGCCCACGGCCGAGATCGACAAGGCGGCACCGGCACGCCCGTTGCGCGCCATCTGATAGCCGTCGAGACACGTCACCACCGATGCCGATTCGCCTGGCAGGTTGACCAGGATCGAGGTCGTCGAGCCGCCGTATGAGGCGCCGTAGTAGATGCCGGCCAGCATGATCAGCGAGGCCGTCGGCGGCAGGTGGAACGTGATCGGCAGCAGCATGGCGATGGTCGCCACAGGGCCGATGCCCGGCAGAACGCCGATCAGCGTGCCGAGGAGACAGCCCAGCAGCGCATAGATCAGGTTCTGGAAAGTGAAAGCGACGCTAAAGCCCAGCGCGAGGTTTTCAAAAAGCTCCATGTCACCACACCCCACGCAGGATGGAGATATTCATCCCGAGTCCCACTTTGAAGACGAGGGTGCACAACACGGAGAGAGCCACCATATTGCCGATCACCTCGACGAGCTTGAATTCCTCATTGGCCAGCGAGGCGATCAATATCAGCACGATCAAGGCCGGGATCAGCCCGGCCCGCTCGAAAAGCAGCGCGAAGCAGACGATGCCGATGGTCACCAGAGTGATGGGCTTCCATTTCGGTCTCTCGACAGGGTCGCTGCCCGAAACTACAGCAACGATGCAAATCAGAATCCCCAGCCCGACAAGGACGAGGGAGAGCATTCGTGGGACATAGCCAGGGCCCATACGGACAGGCGTGCCCAAGGCGAGCTTTTGGCCGAAATACAGGGCTAACAAGCCGAAACCAACGAACATCAGCCCGGACAAGAAGTCCTTGCTCAGGAATCGATTCAACGACGCCTCCCAGATACGCGCAGTCTTCATTGTGATGTTGGGCCCGGAACCCACGGGGCCATTGCACCAACACTAAACACAATTTCGCCGCTTTGCCCAAGTGCCAAGTTCAGTTCAAGTGCCAAGTTAGTTAGCGAAACATCATCCGTGCTGCGATGACGGCCAGGCAAAGAGCAAACAAGCGCCGTAGAACCGAGACTGGCGCGCGTGCCGACCATCTAGCCGCCGCAGGCGCGACAAAGAGCGCGGGGAGTGATAGGGCCGCAACGCAAAACAACGCGACATCGCCCAGCGCATCGACTGGCCGGCCGTCGGTTTGGTGATCGACAATGAGAAAAACGATCGTCGCCGGCAGGGAAATCACAAGATTGAAGAAGGCGCCTGCGCCGATCGCGCGCTTCAGTGGAAATGAGAAAAGAGTGAGCACAGGTGTGCTCAATGTTCCACCACCCACGCCAACCGCGGCAGCGAGGCTACCGACCGCGATCGGCGCGGCTTGAGAAGCGATTCCTCCTGGCGACGCTCGTGCGATGACGAGCCTGTCACCAATGGCCAGCTTGAGAACAAGCCCGGCCGCGACCACGGCAAAAACCGTCGTCAGCAATCTGGCTGGAGCGAATGCTGAAAGAATCAGACCGAGTGCAATTCCGATTGTCAGCGCCGGCAACCAGTTGCGCACCAGCAACCAGTCGATAGTGCCTGCGCGCCAGTGAGCGGCGGTCGCGGTGAAGGACGTCACCAGAATCGTGGCCTGTGCGGTGCCGACGGCGAGCGAAATCGACCGCGTCCCGTCGATGCCGATGGCCTCGAATATTTCCAGCAGGACCGGAACGGCGATCACGCCGCCACCGACGCCCAGCAAGCCGGCCAGGACGCCGATCATCAGGCCGGTCGCCAGCAATGCTAGCCATATGCCTGGGGGATAAGCCGAAATCAGCTCAGCCACGTCGGGTCTCCGTTGGTCGATATTGCATGCACCCCTTCGGACGAGCAAACTCCCGGCCAATATGAATGACTGTTCAGGGGCTGCAGGGTGGCAAGAAAAGGCGCGGAATATATCGGTACGATGGAAGTGCAGGAGAAGCATCGCTTCGACGAGCAGTCGCTCGGGCGCTTCATGTCTGCAAACGTCGAAGGCTTCGTGCCCCCGGTCCGCGTCGAACAGTTCAAGGGCGGGCAATCCAATCCGACCTATCGGCTGACCGACGGCGGTGGACGCCATTATGTCCTGCGCCGCAAGCCGCCCGGCAAGCTGCTGCCGTCGGCGCATGCCGTCGACCGTGAGTTCCGCGTCATCTCGGCGCTCAACCGGACCAATGTGCCGACACCGCGTGCCTATGCGCTCTGCGAGGATGACAGTGTCGTCGGCACGGCCTTCTACATCATGGAGTATTGCGACGGCCGCGTGCTGTGGGATCCGCTGCTGCCGGACGTTCCCAAGGAGGGGCGGCAGGCAATCTATCAGGCCAAGTTCGAAACGCTGGCTCGCCTGCATGCCGTCGACCATGTGGCGGTGGGCCTGGGCGATTTCGGCCGGCCGGGAAGCTACGTCGCCCGCCAGATCTCGCGCTGGGGCAAGCAGTACAAAGCCTCCGAAACCGAGCAGATCGAAGCCATGGATCGTCTGCTCGACTGGTTGCCGGCAAACCTGCCATCGAACGACGAGACCGTGCTGGTTCATGGCGATTACCGGCTCGACAACATGGTCTTCCATGCCAGCGAGCCGCGGGTGCTGGGCATCATCGACTGGGAGATCTCGACCCTCGGCGATCCGCTGGCCGAGCTGGCCTATCTCTGCATGCTGTGGCGAACGCCCAGGGACTGGGGAGGCCTGCAGGGCCACGATCTCGCGGCCCAGGGGCTGCCGACCGAAGCGGAAATGGTGGCCTATTACTGCAGCCTCTCCAAGCGGCCGATCCCGGAGACCAAACTCTGGGACTTCTACATCGCCTACAATCTCTTTCGCGTCTCCTGCATCCGCCAGGGCGTCTACGCCCGCTCGCTGGATGGCACGGCGTCCAACGTCCGGGCGGCCGAATCGGGCAAGATGGTGCGCCCCCCGGCCGAACTGGCGTGGAGCATCGTCGAGCAGATCGCCGGGGGTGCCCGATGACCAGGCGCAAGCCAGGGCGGGAGGAGGTCGAGGCATCTCCTGTCGTGGAGCGGGAATCGCGCGCGCCTGTCGAGGCGATCCGCGCGGCTGCCTTCGCTCAGTTCGCCGAGCGCGGCTATCCGGTGGTGACGGTTCGCGACATCATGAAGGCCTGCGGTCTCACGCAGGGCGCGCTCTACAACCACTTCAAGTCGAAGGACGAGCTGCTGCACGACATCATCACGTCGACGCAGAGCGAGCTGGAGCGGCAATGCAAGCAGGCCGTCGCCGGGGCGGGCGACGATCCCCGCGCCAAGCTCGCAGCCTTCGTACGCATCTATGTGATGCGGCATTGTCGCCTCAGGGTCGAGGCGCTGGTCGCCAACCGCGAGATCGGCTGGCTGGACGGTGAACGCGTTGCCGATATCCGCCGCAGCCGCCGCGCCATTCGCGACATCCTGGTCTCGATCTTCGTCGACGGCGTGAAGCGCGGCGTCTTCGAGCCGCCACAGGTCGACGGCAGGAACGATCTCAAGACGATTGCCATGGCGCTCCTCGACCAATGCACCCACGTCTCCATGTGGTACGGTCCCGGCGGCGATCTGACCGAGGAGCAGATGGCCAACCTCTACGCCGACATGGCCTTGCGCATGGTCGGCGCGCAACCATTCCCGCCGACGTAAGTTCGCTTGAGTCTGATCAGAGGAGTATCGGGCATGAGGCTGCGCCTCGCGGCTTTGATTGCGATCGTTGGAACCATGGTTGCCTGCACACCCGAGGCGACCGGCACGCCGCCGTCGACCCAAAGCAATTCGGCTCCTGCCCAGCCGCTCTCGATCCCGGCGCCAGGCTGGCGTGCCGTCCTGATCGCCGGCGAGAACAACAGCCCGGCCTTCGACAACGGCATCGATGCGCTGCGCGACAAGCTGGCGGCGCGCGGCGTGAGCGACATGCATGTCCTCACATCCGATCCTGGCCGCAATCCGTCGGCAAAGGTGGCGAGCACGGCGAACATTTCGTCGGCGCTGCGCAGCGGTAGCGGACAAGCCTGTCTGGTGTTTGTCACCAGCCATGGCCTCGAAAGCGGCGTCGCGCTCAAGGCCGCCAACGGCTTGCTGGAGCCCAGCGCGCTGAACAATGCGCTCGATGCCGGTTGTAGTGCACGACCGACGGTCGTCATCGTCTCGGCTTGCCACAGCGGCATCTTCTTGACCCGGGCAATGCGTCAGCCCAATCGCATCGTGCTGACGGCGGCGGCCTCCGACCGCGTGAGCTTCGGCTGCGGCGCGGACGATCAGTTCACCTACTACGACCAATGCCTGCTGCAGCAGTTCGATGGTGTCTCGACCTGGGCAGGGCTTGCCCAGGCGACGCAATCCTGTGTTGCAGGCTTGGAGAAGCAAATGGGGATCGATCGACCCTCGCAGCCGCAGAATTTCATCGGCCCGTCGGTCTCGGGTCTGAGACTCCCCGGGCGCTAGCCGCCGATCACGGCGGTGAAGTCGCAGGTCACCTGGTGGGGACTGTCGCCGGCGAGTTGCAACGTGTGACGCGCCGGCCGCGACGCCTCGTCGGGGAACATCTTCACCCATTCGTCGTTCAGCGCGGCGCGGCCGGTCGAAGGCTGCTTCATCCAGAAGTTGATCTTGATGATGTCGTCGGGGGTGCCGCCTGCAGCTTCGACGCAGAGCTTGATGTGCTTGAAGATGTTGACGACCTGGCTGGCGAGATCCGACGGCACGTTGCGCGTTCCGGGCTCGGTGCCGTTCATGATGCTCGACATCACGATGTTGCCGATGCGGCTGGCGTTGGGGATCGGGTTCTGGTGGGTATAGCCCGGGTAGTTGACGCTCTTGCGCTTGGCCATCGCTTTCTCCCTCGATTTGTCGTTCTGAACGGCTGCCGCTTCAACCCTTCAAGCGTTCAAGGGCCATGTCCCGCAGTCTGTTGCGCTGGATCTTGAAGCCGTTCGGCGACGGCGTCTTGGGGAAATCGTCGATCGCGAAGACGCGCAGCGGCACCTTGTAATTGGCGAGGCCGCGCTTGCAGTGCGCGATCGCGGCCGCCTCGTCGAGGCTCGTGCCGGGCGCCAGAATCACGAACGAAACGGCGCGCACGCCATCGGGACGGGCGACGGCGATAGTCTGGCAGCCGGTGATTCCCGGCAACTTTTGCAGATGGGTTTCGATCTCGAGCGGATTCACCAGGAAGCCCGAGAGCCGCAGAACGTCGCCCATGCGGCTGAGGAACGTGAAGCCGCCGCGGCCATCGAGCTCGGCTAGGTCGCCCGTGCGGACATAGCCGTCGGCCGTGACGGTCTCGGCGGTGGCTTTTTCGTTGCCGTAGTAGCCGGCCATCAACGACGGGCCGGCGCATTCCAGCGCGCCGGGCTGGCCAATGCCCAGCAGCTCGCCACTCTCGGGGTCGCGCACGCGGATGTGCGCCAGCGGCGAGGTCGGCAAGCCGCCGCCCTTCTTGCGGTCAGCCACCGGCGATTCCGGGGGCTGGAGGGCGTAGAGGGCCTGTACTTCGCTCATGCCGTAGAGACCGCTAAGTCGCAGCCCGCGCTGTTCGGCCCTTTCGGGCAGATCGTGGAGGGCCGCATTGAAGGCGGCGTAGCCCGCCCACTTGATCGATGGAAAGGGCTGCTCGCCCGGCACGGCGTCGAGCAGGCGGGCGTACATGTCGTCGCTGCCGAACATGGTGGTCGGTCGGTGTCGTTCGATGAGACGCGCGATCTCGGCAATCTCGTAGGACTCGACCAGCACGCAGGGCTTGCCGGCGGCCAGGGTCGCCATCGTCTGATTGAAGCCGAAGACGCCGCAGAGCGGCAGGATGGAGAGCGAGATCGTCTCGGGTGCCGCCAAGCCGAAGACGCGCGCGACTTGCTGGGCGTGGCCGGTGATGGCGCCCTGGCGATGCAACACGAACTTGGGCGCGCTCGTCGTACCCGACGTGGTGAAGATGTTGCAGGGTGCGCTGGGCCGTGCGTGATTCGCCGCAAGCCGCGGACGTGTCAGCAGCCGCTCGAAGGGCACGCGGCGCAGACGCTCGATTGCGGGAGGTATCGACGCGGGTTCGTCGCCGACTGTCACGAGGGCGCGGAGCCTGTCGAGGGCGTGGGGATCGATGTCGGCGAGGATCGCGAGAAAGTCGATGCTGCGGAAGCCCGGCGCGCAGGCCAGTACCTTGGCTCCGGAGCGGCTCACGATGTCCGTTACCTCGACCGCGCGATAGCGTGTGTTCACGGCAACGGCAATGGCACCCAACCGTGCGCAGGCGAACAAGAGGATAGGATAGGCGGGTGTATTGGGCAGCCAGAGCGCGACCCGGTCGCCCGGACCGACGCCCAGGTCGGCCAGGCCCTGAGCGGCCCGCGCGGCGCTGTCGACCAGCTCCGCGAAGCTCAGCACGCGGTCGCCATGAACAATCGCCGGTGCCTGGGGCATCTCGTCGGCGATGCCGGCGATCAGCGCCCACAGGTCGGCAGCAGGGTGGGTAAGGGGCATGCGGCGCGGAGACTAGCGGAAGAGAGTTTCATCTCAAGCGTCATGAACTTGACCCAGGTGTCGCCGACATCGCTGTCAAATCAGGCTAGGCGAGATCGCACGGCGTTCGCGGCCGACATCGCGGCCAGTTAGGTGACGGACACGTCAGCCTATGCACGCGACGACTGAATCGAAAGATTGAACCTCCAGACAGCCACCGTTACGCTCCGTGCAACAAGAATGCATCCGGAGGAAATCATGAAGACGGTTGCTGCTGTTGCCGCGGTGCTTTGCGCCGTCGCCTGGGCCGGATGGTCGCCCGCCAACGCTCAAGCCCAGAACAAACCCAAGGTTTGCGACAAGCCGCAACAGATGGAAGGCTTCAAGACCTGCGCCGACATTGCCAAGGCCGAAGCCGAAGGCGCCTTCACTCTTTATTCGACCGATCCGGAGCAGGGCCAGGTCAAGCTGCTGGCCGCCTTCAACAAGGTGTTTCCCAAGATCAAGACGAGCTACGTCCGCCTGCAGGCCGGCGCGCTCTACGCCAAGGTGCTTTCGGAGCGTCAGGCCAAGTCCTATCTCGTCGATGTCATCCAGATCTCCGACATGGGCATGATCCTGGACTTCCAGCGCAAGGGCGGCTTCCGCCAGTACGTCTCGCCCGAGATGCAGTTCTTCCCGAAGGAGGCCAAGAGCCAGCCGGAAGGGTTCTGGACCTGGGGCTCGGTCATCATGGCGGGCATCGCCTACAATCCCAACCAGGTGTCGGCGGCGGAGGCGCCCAAGAAGTGGGAAGACCTGCTCGATCCCAAGTGGAAGGACTCGATCAACGTCAAGGTGTCGAACTCCGGCCTCCAGCATGGCGTCTGGTACATGCTGCTGCCGATCCTGGGCGGCGAGTATTTCAAGAAGTTCGGTGAACAGAAGCCGCGCGCCTTCGATTCCTACGTCCAGCAGTACGGCCGGCTGGTCGACGGGCAGGACAAGATCATCATGGGCGCGCAGTACTCGGGCTACATCGAGTTCAAGGCTAAAGGCGCACCGCTCGCCTTCGTCTTCCCGGAAACCGGCGTGCCGGCCGTGCCCGAGACCTACGGTATCGTCGACCAGGCGCCGCATCCCAACGCTGCCGAACTGTTCATGGACTGGTTCCTGTCGCCGGTCGGCCAGAAGGCGCTGGCGGACGCGCTGCTGCTCCATTCGCCGCGGCCGGACGTGCCGCCGCCGGGTGGCCCCGATACCGTGCCGTTGAGCAAGATGAAGCTGCTCTCGCCAGCCGACTGGAACGCGTTCGAGAAGGACCGTCCGACTTTCGCCAAGGAGTGGAACCGCATCGTCGGCACTGGGCGCTAAGGGGCGCTAGGCATTGGCTGACGGACCGATGGGCGTTCTGCGCCCTCGTATCAACGGGCAGGCCCTGACGACGCTGGCGGTCCTCGCGATCGTCGGCTTCCTGGTCCTGCTGCCGATGGTATTCCTGGTCGAGGAGTCGCTGAACGTCGGCGACCCCATGGCATTCCCGCCGGTCGAATTCGGCTTCGCCAACTACATCGCGATTCTCGAGGAGGACTTCAAGACCGTGTGGAACACGGTCGTCATCGCCGTGATGGCCACGGTGATGGCCATCCTGATCGGCTTCACGCTCGCCTGGATCCTGACCCGCACCAACGTGCCCGGGCGCGAGAAGCTCGAGCGGCTGATGGAGCTGCCGTACTATATGACGCCGCTGGTCGGCGCGCTCGCCTGGGCGGTGATCGCTGGACCCAAAAGTGGCTTTATCAATCAGCTCTGGAAGTCGGTCGGCGGCACCGGAGATATCGCCGACATCTATACCCACTTCGGCATCGCCTGGGTGATGGCGCTGTTCGAGGGCACGGTGGCCTTCGTCATGATCTCGGCGTCGATGAAGTCGATGGATCCCGCGCTCGAGGAATCGGCGCGCGTCATGGGGGCCTCCAAGCTCCGCACGATGCTGACCGTCACGCTGCCGCTGGTCATGCCCGGCGTGCTGGGAGCCATGCTGTTCGTCTTCGCCGAGATGCTGGGTTCTTTTGCTGCCGCCCTGGTGCTGGGCATTCCCGGTCGCATCTATGTCATCACCACGGCGATTTGGGATTCGACGCTCGCCTATCCGCCGGACTATGGCCGTGCCTCGGCGATGGGCCTTTCGCTGTTTGTCGTCATGTTCGGCATGCTGACCTTCTACCGCCGCGTCATCGGCCGCGGCAGCTTCGCCACCATCACCGGCAAGGCGTTCCGGCCCCGGCCGATGGATATGGGGCGGTTCGCCTGGGTGCTGTTCAGCGTCTGTGCGCTTTATGTGGCGCTGGCGGTGGTCTTTCCGATTGCGGCGCTCCTGATGACCTCGCTGCAGCGCTTCGCCACCGTGCTCCTCGACCAGGCGCAATGGACGCTTGCCAACTACGAGGTGGCGCTGTCGCTGGGTCCGGTACGCACGGCGCTGTTCAACAGCATCATGCTGGGCCTGGGCGTCGCCACGGTGGGTGTGGCGATCATGGCGTTGCTGGTCTGGATCATCTACCGATCCAATCTGCGCGGTCGCGGGGCGATCGAGTATCTCGTCATGTTCCCGCAGGCGGTGCCGCGCCTTGTGTTCGGCCTGGCTCTGTTGTGGGCGTGGCTCAACATCCCGGTCGGCCTCTACGGCACTCTGTGGCTGCTGGCGCTGGCCTATTTCACGGTGATGCTGCCGCTCGGTGTGCGCACGCTGGCCGGCGTGGTGCTGCAGATCGACAAGAGTCTGGAGGAGTGCGCGCGGGTCTGCGGCGCCTCGTGGGGCTACCAGATGCGCACCGTCACCTTGCCGTTGCTCAAGCCCGGCATCCTGGCCGCGTGGCTGCTGATCTTCATGGCCTGCGTGCGCGAACTCGGTGCCTCGGCTTTCCTGATGGGCCCCAACGCCAAGGTGATCGCGCCGTCGATCGTCAACGCCTTCGCCACCAGCGGCACGGAACTTACCGCAGCGATGGCGTTGATCCAGACTTTCACGGTGATCGTGGCGTTGATCATTTTGTTCCGCGTGGCGCGCGGCATGACCAAGGAGCTGCAGTGAGCGTGACGCGTATCGAAGTCAAGGATCTGGTCGTGCGCTACGGCGATCAGGTGGCGGTGAATGGCGTGAGCTTCACGGTCGGTCGCGGCGAACACCTGACGCTGCTTGGCCCGTCAGGCTGCGGCAAGACCACGACCCTGCGCGCCGTCGCCGGCCTGGAATCCCCCTCGGGTGGCAGGATCAGCATCGACGGCCAGACGATGTACGACTCCTCGCAGCGCAAGAATGTCCATACCGAGCAGCGCGGCGTCTCCATGGTGTTCCAGTCCTATGCCGTGTGGCCACACATGACGGTGTTCGACAACGTCGCTTACGGCCTGCGGGTCCGAAAGCTCGGCGCCGAGGAGATCAAGGCCAATGTCGAGCGCGCCCTCGACCTGGTGCAGATGCGCCATCTTGCCGACCGCGGCGCCTCGAAGCTGTCGGGCGGTCAGCAGCAACGGGTGGCGCTGGCCCGCGCCATCGCCTTTTCGCCGACCGTCGTGCTGTTCGACGAGCCGCTCTCCAACCTCGACGCCAAGCTTCGCGCGGAGATGCGGGTCGAGTTGCGGGAACTGCAACGACGGCTCGGCATCACGTCGGTCTACGTCACCCACGACCAGGAAGAGGCGCTGGCGATCTCCGACCGCGTGATCGTGATGAATGTGGGCGTGATCGAGCAGATCGGCACGCCGGAAGAGATCTACAACAAGCCGCGCAGTCGCTTCGTCGCCGACTTCGTGGGCTCGGCCAACCTGATCAAGGGCAAATCGGTGGGCGCGGGGCTGTTCGCTGTCGAAGGCGGCCCGACGCTGAAGGTCATGGCGCCGCATGAGCCGCACGGCAAGGAGAACGAAGTCGCCGTCCGCACCGCCTATATCGATCTCGAACCGCGGTCCGGCGACAACCATGTGCCGGGCAAGGTGCGGCAGCGTCTGTTCCATGGCGATTTCGTGCAGTACGTCATCGACAGTGCCGTGGGTGCGCTGATCGTGCGCCGGCCGCCCGTGAATCTTCTACCCGAAGGCGCCGACGTAACGCTGTCTTTCTCGCCGGAGCACTGCGTTCTGCTTGAGGCCTAGAACGGCTCGGTACCGGCGACAATGACCCGGTGCATCAGGCGCCGTTCGCCTTCGGGGTAGTCGGCGTTGGCCTTGTGCATGGTGCAGCGATTGTCCCAGATCACGATGTCGCCCCGACGCCAGACATGGCGGTACTGGTATTTCGGCTGCGTGGCGTGGGCGATCAGCTCGTCGAGCAGACGGTCGCTCTCGGCGCGGTCGAGCCCGACAACCTGTTCCATGCGATTGGGATTGAGATAGAGGGACTTGCGCCGCGTTTCGGGATGCGTGCGTACCAGAGGATGCGTTGCCTCCGGCATGGCGGCCATTTCCTCGTCGGGTCGTGTCGAGATGCGGCTGAGCTTCCGGCTCGAACTGTATTTGTGGGTCACCTTCAGCGGATCGATGCGCGCCCTGGTCTCGGCGGGAAGGTCCGCGTAGGCGGCGTACATGTTGGTAAACTGCGTATCGCCGCCACGGGACGGCACGACGACGCCATAGAGCATGGTGAGGGAGCAGGGCTCCCGCATGAAGCTGTCGTCGGTGTGCCAGTTGGCGCCGTTCACGATCTTCTTGCCATCGCCCAGCACGTCGCGATCTTCACTCGAGATGATGTTGACCTCGGCGCATTCGGGCGTGCTGGCGAGTTGTTTGCGCAGCATCGGCGTTCCGAACCGCGACATGGCGTCGAGAAACGCACGTGGTTCGAGGTGCTGGCCGCGGATGCAGAGCACGAGATTGTCGTGCAGCACGTCGATCAGTGCTTGCTGCGTCGCGGCATCCGGCAGGCGATTGAGATCCACACCGCTCACCGCCGCCGCCATATGGCCACCGAGCTTTTCGGTTTGGAAATTCATGGCGTTGCTCCCATACGCCGGGGTAGCGTGCGCGCCGATCCCAGCAAGGACAAGAGGGAACCCCATGAAGATCGCCTACTCCGCTGCAAGTCCGTATGTCCGCAAGGTCATGGCTTGCGCGATTGCCCGCGGCCTCAACGACAAGATCGAACGCTGGACCGTGGGCACGACCGATCCGGCCCTGCTGCCGTTCAATCCTCTGTCCAAGGTGCCGAGCTTCGTCACCGACGACGGCATGATGCTCTACGACAGTCCGGTGATCTGCGAGTATCTCGACAGCGTCGGCAGCGCGGCCAGGCTTTTCCCGGATGCAGGTCCGGCGCGCTGGAATGCGTTGCGTCAGCAGGCGCTGGGCGACGGCATCATGGATGCGAGCCAGCCGCGCCGCCGCGAGATCGCGCTACCGCAGGACGACGGCCGCAAGGCCTATATCGACCTGCAGCGCGGCAAGGTGAGCCGCGCCATCGACGCGCTCGAGAAGGAAGCGGCGTCGTTCGGCGAGCTGAAGACGATCGGCGAAATCGCCGTCGGCTGCGCGCTGGGCTATCTCGATTTCCGCTTCGCCAACGAGCCGTGGCGGCCCGGCCATCCGAAACTCGACGCCTGGTACGCCAAGGTCGTGATGCTGCCGCCGCTCGCGGAGACGATGCCAAAAGGATAATTGGCGGCCGATCGTCCGCCGCCGGTTCTTTGCGCTAGACTAGGTGCAGGCATCGGGCGACGTCGGGGGCGGACATGCCGGCACGGACAGGCGAGCAATTCCTGGAGGGGCTTCGCGGCAGTCGTGAAGTCTGGGTCGACGGCGAACGCATCGCCGACGTCGTCGACCATCCCAAGCTGCGGGGCGCCGCCCACGCCCTGGCCGAGGTCTACGATCTCCATCACAAGCACGCCGACATCTGCCTCGCCGCCGATCCCGAGACCGGCGAGGCGATCCCTGTCAGCCATTTGATTCCACGGTCGCGCGACGACCTGGCGCGACGGCACCGGGCGTTGCGTCAGGTCGCCGAATATTCGGTCGGCCTGATGGGCCGGACACCTGACTACATGAACGTGACCTATGCGGGCTTCGCTGGACGGCCGGACGAATGGGGCACCAACGGCAACGAAGTAGGAGCGGAGCGGCTGATTGCCTACCAGAAGCTGCTGCGCCGCGGCGACATTGCGCTGACGCACACCATCGTGCAGCCGACCGTCGACAAGGCGGCCGGCGACGCGCCCTCGGCCGGCAACGCCCATGCGCTGCGCAAGGTGGGCGAGACGGAACACGGCATCGTCGTGCGCGGCGCGCGGGTGCTGGCCACGCTGGCGCCGTTCGCCGACGAGATCGCGGTCTATCCCGCGGCGCCGCTGCCACAGGGTGCCGACGACTATGCGCTTTCCTTCTGCGTGCCGATGGGCACGCCGGGGCTCAAGTTTCTCTGCCGCGATTCGATGTCGGCGCCCGGCAATCGTTTCGACCATCCGCTGTCCGGCCGGTTCGACGAACAGGACGCATTCGTGATCTTCGACGATGTCGAGGTGCCGCGTGACCGGCTGTTCATCGATTGCAACCTCGCCACCTACAACACGGTGATGACCTCGAGCTGGCAGCCCAACATCATGCAGCAGACCATGATCCGGGCCTGGACCAAGCTCGACTTCGCCTGGGGGCTGGCGTTGCGCATGGCGGCGTCGATCAACGCCGTCGATCCCGAGACGCAACGCCTGATCGGTGAAATCTGGACCTATGCCGAGTTCACGCGCGCGGCCATCGTGGCGGCCGAGGCCGAGGCGAAGGAATGGCCGACCGGCCTTTGGACCTGCGGCATCCGTCCGCTGCACGCCCTGCGGGCCACCCTGCCGCTGTGGTTCCCGCGGGTGAACGAGATCCTGCGTCTGATCGGCTCGCACAATCTTCTGGCGGCCCCGACCGCGGCCCAGCTCGCCGATCCCGACCTGCGGCCGCTGATCGACCGTTACCTGCCCGGCGCCAAGGGCATGGCGGCCGAGGAGCGCATTCGCGTCTTCCGGCTGGCCTGGGACTTTGCCGGCAGCGCGCTGGCCAGCCGCAACGAACAGTACGAGCGCTTCTACCTGGCCTCGTCGACGCGCAACCTGGCACGGCACCTGCAATTCACCGACCGCAGCCGCGCCGACCGGCTGGTGCAACGCTTTCTCGACGAGGAGTATTAATAGACAGGGCGGAGGAGGGGCCGATGAGCGATATCGACACCAAGCCGCAGGCGGTGGAGCGGACCAAGACCAAGCAGCCGCCGCTCTACAAGGTGATCCTTCTCAACGACGACTACACGCCGCGCGAATTCGTGGTCGTGGTGCTGAAGGCCGTGTTCCGCATGACCGAGGAGCAGTCCTACCGCGTCATGATGACGGCCCATCAGCTCGGTGCCTGCGTGGTCGCGACCTATACGCGCGACATCGCCGAATCCAAGACCACCGAAGCCAACGACATGGGCCGCAGCGCCGGTCATCCGCTCGAGTTCAGCACCGAGCCGGAGGAATAGGTTTCCAAGGGGATTACCTGCAAGGTTATTGCCGTCGCGAGATGTGCGATGAACGATGGGAGTAGCGACCCGCCGCGCACGGATGAGAGAAGAAGCAATGTTGTATGCAGAAGACCTCGCCGAAGGTCAGCAGTTCCAACTCGGCGAATACACCATCAGCGAAGCGGAGATCCTGCAGTTCGCGCGGCAGTACGATCCTGTGCCGATCCATACCGATCCCGAAGCCGCGGCGGCCGGACCTTTCGGCGGACTGATCGCCAGCGGGTTCAATACGATCGCGATCTATCAGCGGCTCATCGTGGAGGCGGTCTGGTCGAAAGTTGCGGCGATCGTGGGCCGCAGCATCGAGGTCCGGCTGCCGGCGCCGGTCCGCCCGGGCACGAAGCTTACGGGCCGATCAGAGGTCCAGAAGATCACCCTCCGACCGGAGCGCCGCGACGCCGTCGCGATCTTCAGGACGGAGCTGACCGACGGTGAGGGCAAGGTCGTGCTGGTCCTGGTCCTCGACGTCCTCCTTCGTCTCCGGCCGGCGCAAGCCCGGCCCTAAGGTGTCCCGAAGTTTTATCCTGCCGTAAGCCCGGCCGCCTCGATGCCGGCGATGCAGGCGGCTTCGTCCTCGTCGCCTGTGCCGCCGCTGGCGCCAGCCGCGCCCAATATGGCGCCGGCGGCGTCCTTGATCAGCACCGCGCCGGTCTGCGGCAGGAACTTGCCCTGCGCCGTCGCCGCCAGCGCGCCGTAGAATTGCGGGTTCTCCTTGGCGCGGGCCAGCAGCGTGCGGCTGGAGGCGCCCATGCCGACGGCGGCCCACGCCTTGCCCATGGCGACGTCGACCCGGAACATGCTGGCCTCGTCCTCGCGCTGCAGCGACTTCAGATGGCCTGAGGAATCGAGCACCGCCACGGCCAGAGGCTTGATCTTCATCTCGCGCGCCTTGGCGAGGGCGGCTTCCACGATCCTGTTGGCCTGGGCGAGCGTGAGTGACGGCATGGCGGTCTCCTTGTGCGAGGCGAGACTGTAGCAGGAACTCCGCTCCGGAATGCCCGTTGCTTGTCGGCCTCTACGGGAACGGGTGGAACGATGGCTCGGGCGGCGAAGATCCGCATCGGCATTTCGGGCTGGACCTACGCGCCTTGGCGCGGCCGGTTCTACCCGGAGAAGCTGCCGCGCAAGAGGGAGCTGGCCTTCGCAGCTTCCGTGTTTCGCAGCATCGAGATCAACGGCACTTTCTACGGCATGCAACGGCCTGATGCCTTCGCACGATGGGCCGAAGAGACGCCGGATGATTTCGTCTTCGCGGTGAAGGGGCCGCGTTTCCTCACGCATATGAAACGTCTGCGCGAACCGACCGCGCCCCTGGCCAACTTCATGGCCTCGGGATTGCTGCGGCTGGGGGCCAAGCTCGGGCCGCTTCTCTGGCAGTTTCCGCCGAGCTTTCGCTTCGATGCGGCAACGATCGAGGCGTTCCTGAAGTTGTTGCCGCACGACACGGAGACGGCCGCTACCTTGGGGCGCCGTCACGATCATCGTTTGAAGGCGAGAGCCTGGCTGCGGCCGGCCAGGCGATGGCCGATTCGGCATGCCATGGAGATACGTCACGAGAGTTTTCGGGATCCGGCTTTCATTGCCCTGCTGCGCGAGTACAAGGTCGCTCTGGTGTGCGCCGACACGGTCGAATGGCCGCTGCTCATGGATCTGACGGCGGACTTCGTCTACTGCCGTCTGCACGGCTCGCGTGAACTCTATCGCAGCGCTTACCGTAAGAAGGAGTTGCAGCGCTGGGCCAAGCGCGTGCGCGCCTGGCGGGACGGCAAGCCGATGCGCGATGGCGACTTTGCGGGGCCGCCGCCAAAGCGGTCGACGCCGCGCGACGTCTATGTCTACTTCGACAATACGGACAAGCTGCAGGCGCCGAACGATGCCCGGGCCCTGGCCCGGTTGCTGGACGCGCGGTGAGGAGAGCATGAAGGGGCGAGCTGCACAGCTCAAGCGCACCGCGAAGGAAGCCGCGGCTTGCACGCGTTGTCCGCTTTACCGCCATGCGACGCAGACCGTGTTCGGCGAAGGTCCGGTTGGCGCGGCGATCATGATGGTGGGCGAACAGCCGGGCGATCAGGAGGATCGGGCGGGCCGACCCTTCGTCGGCCCGGCAGGCAAGGTACTCGATCGTGCGTTGGCAGCAGCGGGAATCGATCGCGAAAAGGTCTACCTCACCAATGCGGTGAAGCACTTCAAGAACGAGCCGCGAGGCAAGAAACGGCTGCACAAGCGGCCGAACCGCTACGAAACCGAAGTCTGCAAGGTCTGGATCGACAAGGAGATCTCCCTGGTACGCCCGCAGCTCATCCTTGCGCTGGGCGTCACGGCGGCGCAGAGCCTGACGGGGCGACGGACGATCGTGTTGTCGCGCGAACGGGGCCGGGTGCTCGAACTGCCCGATGGTCGGCGTGGAATGGTGGCGACCCATCCTTCGGCGATCCTGCGTATGCCCGACGAGGCGGCACGCCGCGCGGGATTCTCTACCTTGGTCAAGGACCTGAGAATGGCGAAGCAGCTGTCCGCAAGTTAGTCCGCGAGTTCCGCTGGTCGCCGTCCTCCGTCTTGGCCTGCGACCTAAGTCCCTCTAAATATTGACGAATCTGCCCTTTTCGGCTTGGAAAGGCGGTCCTTGGGACAGGACAGGCTGGGTGGAAAACCAACGTGAAAACAACGGGTTGACGGATCGGGCGCCGGTCCGTATTTTCCGCCCGCTTTCGGAATTCCCCCGGCTCGGCCGGGGCTTTTTGTTGAGTTAGGACCATGAAGATCCGTCATTCTCTCAAGTCGGTGAAGGCCCGTCACAAGGACTGCCGCATCGTGCGCCGTAAGGGCCGCGTTTACGTGATCAACAAGACCAACCCGCGCTTCAAGGCTCGCCAAGGCTAACCGGCCGGCTGAACGCGGTTCGCGTCTTCATGAACAAAGCGGCGGAGGCCTTTGGCTTCCGCCGCTTTTTCATTTGGCGTATGAGCGAAGCATGCAGATGCCGCCGCTCGATCCCGCCATCCTCTCTCGCCGTTCAGAAATTGTCTCGGCGTTGCGTGCCATCGTGCCCGGCGAGGGTGTGATCGACGATCTCGACGGCATGCGTCCCTACGAGTGCGACGCGCTGTCGGCCTATCGTCAGATGCCGCTGGTCGTGGTCCTGCCCGAGACGGTCGAGCAGGTCTCCGCCATCCTGCGCTATTGCCAGGACAACAAGGTCAAGGTCGTGCCGCGCGGCGCCGGCACCTCGCTGTCCGGCGGCTCGATGCCGGTGGGCGATGCGATCCTGCTGGGCCTCGGCAAGTTCAATCGCGTGCTCGAAATCGACTACGCCAACCGTTGCGCCCGTGTGCAGCCCGGCGTCACCAACCTCGGCATCACCAAGGCGGTCGAGCACGAGGGCTTCTACTACGCACCCGATCCCAGTTCGCAGATCGCCTGCTCGATCGGCGGCAATGTCGCGGAGAATTCCGGCGGCGTGCACTGCCTGAAATATGGCCTCACCACCAACAACCTGCTCGGCATCGAAATGGTGCTGATGACCGGCGAGGTCGTTCGGCTGGGCGGCAAGCATCTCGACGCCGGCGGCTATGACCTGCTCGGTCTGATGACCGGCTCCGAAGGGTTGCTGGGCGTCGTCACCGAAGTGACGGTGCGCCTGCTGCGCAAGCCCGCGACGGCGCGCGCTGTTCTGCTGGGCTTTCCGACCGAGGCCGGCGCCGCCGACTGCGTCGCTGCCGTCATCGCCTCCGGCATCATCCCGGGTGGCATGGAGATGATGGATAAGGATGCCGTGAAGTGCGCCGAGGCCTATGTCGGTGCCGGCTATCCGCTCGATGCCGAGGGGCTGCTGATCGTCGAACTCGATGGCCCGTCGGTCGAGGTCGACTATCTGGTCGACCGCGTCGCCGAGATCGCCCGCAGCCGCGGCGCCACGACCGTGCGCGTGAGCAACGACGAGCAGGAGAGGGTGCTGTTCTGGGCGGGCCGCAAGGCGGCCTTCCCGGCCGTCGGTCAGATCTCGCCGGACTATATGTGCCTCGACGGCTCGGTGCCGCGCGGCAAGCTGGTCGAGGTGCTGGCCGAGATGCGCCGGATGTCGAAGCAACACGGCCTGCGCGTCGTCAACGTCTTCCATGCCGGCGACGGCAATCTCCATCCGCTGATCCTGTTCGACGCCAACGACCCCGACGAGCTGCGCCGTTGCGAGGAGTTCGGCGCGGATATCCTGCGGCTCTGCGTGCGGGTCGGCGGCGTGCTGACCGGCGAGCACGGCGTGGGCATCGAGAAGCGCGACCTGATGGGCGAGCAGTTCACCGAGATCGACCTCGATCAGCAGATGCGCGTGAAATGTGCCTTCGATCCCGACCACCTGCTCAATCCCGGCAAGGTATTCCCCAAGCTGCGGCGTTGCGCCGAACTTGGCCGGCTGGTCGTGACGCAAAACAAGATCCCGTTCCCCGACATTCCGCGGTTCTAAGAAATGACAAGCACGATCAAGCCGCGCGACTCGAAGGAGTTGCGGCAGGCGGTGGAATGGGCGCTGAACGAGGGGGCGACGCTCGACGTTCGCGGCAGTGGCGCCAAGCTTGCCCTCGGCAAGCCGATGGTCTGCGATCAGGTGCTCGATCTCTCGGGCCTCTCCGGCGTGGTCGACTATGCGCCCGAGGAGCTGGTGGTGACCCTGCGTGCCGGCACGCCACTCAAGGATATCGAAGCGCTGTTGGCGCAACGTAACCAGATGCTGGCCTTTGAGCCGCCCGACCTTGGTCCGCTGCTGGGCCGGCCGGCCGGCGAGGGGACGCTCGTCGGTGCCGTGATGGGCAATCTCGCCGGTCCGCGCCGCCTCTCGGCCGGCGCGGCGCGCGATCATCTCCTGGGCTTCAACGGCGTCAACGGGCGCGGCGAGGCGTTCAAGTCCGGCGGCAAGGTGATGAAGAACGTCACCGGCTACGACCTCTCCAAAGTCATCGCCGGCTCCTGGGGCACCCTGGCCGTGCTCGACGAAGTGTCGGTGAAGGTGCTGCCGGCGCCCGATCAGACCCGCACGCTCCTTCTGCTGGGGCTCGCCGACGAGGCGGCCGTGCAGGCGATGTGCGTGGCCATGGGCAGCCCGCACGAAGTTTCGGGAGCGGCGCATCTGCCGGGCAGGACGGCGTTGCGTATCGAAGGCGTGGCGCCCTCGGTCGAGGCACGTCTCAAGGGCTTGCGCGAGCTGTTGGCCGACACCGGCGCTCGAATGGAAGAACTCGGTACGCTCGAAAGCCGCACCTATTGGCGCGAGGTCCGCGATGTGGCACCGCTCAAGGCCGCGGCAAACGATGTCGTCTGGAAGATCTCCTGTCCGCCAACCGAAGGGCCGGCCATCGTGGCGAGGATCCGCGCCGGATGCCGCGCCGCCGAAGCCTTCTATGACTGGTCCGGCGGCATGATCTGGCTGGCGCTGCCGGCCAGCGCCGATGCCGACCATGTCCTTGTGCGCGGAGCCATTGGGGCAGCCGGCGGCCACGCGACGCTGATTCGCGCTCCCGAAGCCGTGCGTGCGGCGGTCCCTGTGTTCCAGCCGCTGCCGCCGGCCTTGGCGGCGCTGTCGGCGCGCGTAAAGGAGAGCTTCGATCCCAAGGGGCTCTTCAATCCGGGGCGGATGGGCTGATCATGCAGACCAATTTCACCCTGGCGCAGCTTGCCGACCCTGAGACCGCCCGCAGCGAGCAGATCCTGCGCAAGTGCGTGCATTGCGGATTCTGTACGGCAACCTGTCCGACCTTCGTGCTGCTGGGCGACGAGCGCGACAGTCCGCGCGGCCGCATCTATCTCATCAAGGCGATGCTCGAAGGGGATCGGGCGCCTACAACGCAAGAGGTGCGGCACGTCGACCGCTGCCTGTCGTGCCTGTCGTGCATGACGACCTGTCCCTCGGGCGTGAACTACATGCATCTGGTCGATCATGGCCGGCATCGCATCGAGGAAAGCTACAAACGCTCGTTGCCCGACCGGCTGATGCGCAATGTACTGGCCTATCTGATGCCACGGCCCGGTCTCTTCCGCTGGGCCATGATCCTGGGGCGGCTTGCCAAGCCATTGACGCTAGTTCTGCCGTCGACGAGCAGCGATGCCGGCGGCGCTACCTTCCTGCGCCGTCTACGCGCCATGCTGGAGGCCGTGCCGGACCGGCTGGCGTCGCCGTCGCCCGTCGACCGCCCACAGACCTTTCCGGCCAAGGGGTTGCGCCGCAAGCGGGTGGCCTTGATGCCGGGCTGCGGCCAGCAGGTGCTTGCCCCCGAAGTGAACGAGGCCACGGTGCGACTGCTGACGCGCCACGATGTCGAAGTGGTGAATGTCGCGGGTTCGGGCTGCTGCGGTTCCTCGGTGCTGCATGTCGGCCGCAACGAGGAGGCCATCGAACTTGCCAAGCGCAACATCACCGCGTGGCTGCGCGAGATGGACGGCGCTGGCCTCGATGCCATCGTGATCAATGCCTCGGGCTGCGGCACGACGGTGAAGGATTACGGCAACATGCTGGCCGACGAGCCGGAGTGGCACGAGAAGGCGTTGCAGGTCGCCCGACTGGCCAAGGATGTGAGCGAGGTCATGGCCGAAGTCGGTCTCGTGAACGTGACGCCGCAGAAACTCACCGTCGCCTATCATGCGGCCTGCTCGATGCAGCACGGGCAGCGGGTCATCGAACCCCCCAAGAAGCTGCTGCGCGACGCGGGCTTCGTCGTGAAGGACGTGCCCGAAGGCCATCTTTGCTGTGGCTGGGCCGGCACTTATCAGGTGCTGCAGCCCGAGCTGTCGCGCCGCCTGCGCAACCGCAAGGTGGCGAATATCGAAAGCGTGAAACCCGACGTGATCGCCGCCGGCAATTTCGGCTGCATCGGCAATATCGCGGCAGGCACTGGCATCCCGATCGCTCATACGGTCGAGCTGCTGGACTGGGCGACCGGGGGACCGAGGCCAGCCGCCTTTCGTTAGACGCCATCAACCAGAGGCGCCATGACGCTCCTTCGCTCTTGCCTTGCCGCCCTGATCGGCCTGATGCTGGGAGCGAACGTGCTGGCACAGAGCCCGGGGAGCAACACCATGCTCGATACCCTGTTCGCCAAGCTGCAATCCGCCACAGATCCGTCGGCTATCCAGGCGCTGGAAGCGGCGATCTGGGAACAGTGGACGATGGTTCCCGATGCGAATCAACGCGAGCTGATGTTGCGCGGCGTGGCGGAAATGCAGCAGCGCGACTTCCAGTCGGCCGTCGAGACGTTCACGCAATTGATTGCAATCGCCCCCGACCTGCCGGAAGCCTGGAACAAGCGCGCGACCGTGCACTGGCTGATGGGCAACTTCACGGGATCGCTGGCCGACATCTGCGAGACGGTGAAGCGCGAACCGCGCCACTTCGGTGCCTATTCAGGGCTCGGGATGATCCGCGCGGAAATGGGCGAGAATGGCCGCGCGATCGCGGCCTTCGAACTGGCGCGCAAGTACAATCCGCACATTCAGGGCATAGATGGTGAAATCGCGCGTCTGCGGGCGCTGGGGGGCGACGCTCCGTCCAATCCGCTGGATTGCGGGGAACGTACCGCCGGACGCTAGCGCCGCGCTTGCCGCGTCAACAACCTGGATGCACATTGCCGGACCATCTTTTCCGAGGGAGTAGGAAATGGCCACGTTGTATGTCGGCGGACGCCTGTTCGACGGCGAGAAGGTGCAAGACGGGCAGGCGGTGCTGGAAGAGGGCGGCCGCATCAAGCGCGTCGCACCCGTGGGCGAGTTCAAGGGGTTTGCCGGCCAGCGGGTCGATACGTCGGGCGCGACCCTGATTCCCGGCATCATCGACTGCCATGTCCATTCGCTGTCCGGCGCCGAGGGAAATCCCGGTGCGGTGCAGGACCGGCTGAGCGCTGCGCAGATCACGGTGCGCGGCATGGAGTTCATGCAGCGCACGCTCGAAGGCGGCATCACCGCGGTGCGCGACTGCGGCGGCAAGGACTATATCGAGTTCGCCATTCGCGACGCCATGAATGCCGGCCGCTTCCTGGGGCCGACCATGCGCTGCGCCGGCCGCATGATCTGCATGACGGGCGGTCACGGCAATCGTACCGGCCGCGTCGCCGACGGTATCGACGAGGTGGTGAAGGCGGTGCGCGAGCAGGTCCATGCCGGCTCCGATCTGGTGAAGATCATGGCGACCGGCGGCGTGATGACGCCCGGCGTCAATCCGGAAGACGCACACTACAGCCCCGAAGAGATGAAGGCCGGCATCAGCGAGGCCCATCGCTTCCACAAGTGCTGCGCCAGCCACGCCCAGGGCGCGCTCGGCATCCTGAACGCCGTGCGGGGCGGCATCGATTCCATCGAGCACGGCATCTTCATGGACGAAGAATGCTGTCGCGAGATGAAGGAACGCGGCGTGTGGCTGGTGCCCACGCTGGCTGCCGTGAAGAACATCCTCAAGGGCTACGACGACGGCGACCGCTCGATTCCCGACTACGTGATCGAGAAGAGCCGGCGCGTCTACGATCGTCACATCGAGGCGACCAAGATGTATTATTCGGCCGGCGGTCGTATCGCGATGGGCACTGATGCGGGGACGCCGCACAATCGTCACGGCGAGAATGCACGCGAGCTCGAATTCATGTGCGACATCGGCATCTCGGCGCGCGACTCGCTGTTCTTCGCCACCGCCAGCGCCGCCGACCTGATGCGGCTTAGCGACCATGGCCGCATCAAGGAAGGCAACATTGCCGATTTCGTGGTGTGCGACGGCGATGCGCTGGCCGACATCAAGCGGGCCGCCCGCAAGGAGAACCACCGGATGGTGGTGAAGCGCGGCATCGTCGCGAAGGACAATCGTGCGGCTTTTGCCGCGCAGGCTACGCGCGTCGCGGCCGAGTAGGGCGCAGGCATCGGCGATCCCGAGGGTTTTGTGGAAGAGATATTTCTCATCCTGATCGGGATCGCCTGGGCGCTCGGCACGCCGCTGATCGCCATCATCGCGCTGGTCCGCACGTCGAGCCTGCGCGCGCAGAACGAACGGCTGGCGTCGGAACTGGCGGGAATCAAGCGTCAGTTGGTGGCCGGCGAAGCGCTGCCGCCACCTTTCGCAGCTTCGGCGGTCGAACCGCCAACCATTCCCATCGAAGCAATGCCGCCGCCGGGGGCGCCGTTCGAGCCGGACACGCAGCCGGAGCCCGAAACCGTCCCCCTTGAAAGCCTGCCGCCGCTGCCGGCGCCGACCGTCGCCCCTGTTTCTGTGGGGTGGGAGCAGCGGCTGGGGGCGCGGGCCTTCCTGTGGATCGGCGCCATCACGCTGGCGCTCGCGGCGATCTTCCTGGTTCGCTACTCGATCGAGGAAGGATACCTCTCGCCCGAGGTGCGGGTGATCCTGGCGGCGCTGTTTGGCTTCGCGCTGATCGGCGGTGCCGAGCGGCTGCGCAGCAAGGACGACCGTGTCGCCCAGGCGCTGTCCGCCGCCGGCGTGGCCGCTCTTTATGGCTCACTGTTCGCAGCCGTCGCGCTCTACGGCATGGTCTCCAAGTTTGCCGCAGGAGGTGCTGCCGCAGCGCTGACGGCCTTCGGCATGGGCCTGTCGTTGCGTCACGGCATCCTGGTCGCGGCGCTCGCCTTCGTCGGTGGCTTCGCGAGCCCCGCCGTCATCGGCAGCCAGGAACCCAACACGCCGGTGCTGTTCGGCTACCTGTTTGCCATTGCCGCGGGCACGTTGGGCGTCATCCGCGTGCGCGGCTGGTGGCTCCTCGGCTGGGGCGTGCTGGCCGGCGCAGTCCTGTGGACGGTAGCCTGGATGCTGATGGGGGCCGACATGTCGGAGCTCCATTGGGTCGGCCTGTTCCTGGTGGGCGTGTCCGGGCTCTTCGTCTGGGCGACCTGGCGGCGGATGGCGGAGGAGGAGAATCCTCCCCGCGATGTTGCAGCACTGGTCTGGTCGGCAGTCGGCATTTCGGGTGCGCTGCTCGTCGCTTTGATCGTGCAGGATGGCGGCCAGCAGATGACGGGTTGGGCGGCCCTCGCGCTGCACGGTGTCGGCGCTTTCGTCCTGGGACGATGGACGCCGCGCTTCCAGTACGCGGCAGCCTTGGCGCCGGCCCTATCGCTGGCGGCGTTGGCCCTGTGGTGGCTGGCTTCACGCGATATCCCGGCTGAATGGAGCGATACGCGCTTTGGCTGGCTCGCGGTCGGCTTTGGCGGTCTCTACGCGGCGGGTGCCTTCGCTTTGCTCTGGAATGCGGCGCGGCCAGGCTTCTGGGCGGCCCTTTCGGTGGCTGCGGCACTCTCACACTTCCTGTTGAGCTGGTACGTGCTGCGCGGCTCCGAGACGGGCGGGTCCTGGGGGCTGATCAGCATCGGGCTTGCGGCGCCTTTCCTGGTAGGGGCCGAGCGGCTGGTGCGGTGGCGCGAAACCATGCCGGGCGCCACCGAAGCCTTGGGTTTTTTCGCCGCCGGCGTCGCCTTCTTTATCGGCGCAGCGATCCCGCTCGAACTCAATCGCGAGTGGATCACGGTGGCCTATGCCATCGAACTGGCCGCGGTGGCGGCCATCGCGGCCCAGCTCGGGCTGGTGTCGCTGCGCCAGCTCTGCTGGCCGCTCCTGACAGTCGTGGTCGTGCGCTTCGTGCTGAACCCGGAAGTCCTGAAGTATCCACTCGGACTCTCGCCGATCCTGAACTGGATCCTTTGGGGGTATGGCATCTCCATCGCCGCACTGGTCGTCGCACTCCGCTTCCTGCGCCCGACGGGCGACATTCGCCTCGTCCGCGCCGTCGAGGCCGCAGCGGCACTGCTCGTCTTCGTCCTGCTGACGCTCGAGGTCAGGAGCATCTTCCAGCCCGCGGCGATGGACATGCTGGGCTCCGGCTTCATGGAGCGGGCGTTCTATGTGCTGGTGTGGGGAGGCTTCGCGCTGGCGGCACTCTGGTGGGCGCGTCGCGACCACGATCTGGTGGCGCTGTGGGCCTGGCGCCTCAGCGGTACTGCGGCCGCGCTCCTCGCGCTGATCGTACAGGTCGTGATCGCCAATCCAGTGTTCGAGCCGGCCGGTGTCGGCATGTTGCCCATCGCCAACGGGTTGTTGCTTGCCTATGCGGTGCCTGCCGCGATGGCAGTGCTGGCGCGGCAGTGGATCGATGCCGATCCGGAGCGCCGGGTGGCCGTCCTGGCCGAAGTGACAGCCTCGATCCTGGCCTTCGTCTACGTCTCCTTCGAGGTGCGCCACGTTTTCGATCCGTCGTTCGAGCGGCCTGGCTTCGGTGCAGACGGACTGGAACTCTACACCTATTCGATCGTATGGCTCCTGTTCAGCGTCGCCCTGCTGGCCCTGGGTTTCGTGCGCAAGGCCGCGGCGTTCCGGCATGCCGGCATGGTGCTGGTTTGCATCGTGGTCGCCAAGGTGTTCCTGATCGACATGGCGGGGCTGCAGGGCCTGCTGCGGGTCTTCTCCTTCCTGGGCCTTGGCGCGGCGCTGATCGGGCTGGGTTATGCCTATCGCCGCTTCGGCTTCGACAGCAAATGACGAGCGACCTCTTTCCAGAGACGAAGCTGTCTCTCGACGCCTTGCGGGCGACGCAGCTCGAACGGCTGCGTGAAGCCGTGCGGCATGCCTACGACAATCAGGCGCCGTATCGTGCCAAGTGCGACGCTGCAGGTGTCCATCCTGATCACCTGCGCACGCTCGACGATCTCCGCCGCTTTCCTTTCACGGCCAAGAGCGACCTGCGCGACGCCTATCCCTACGGCATGCTGGCGATCCCGCGCGAACATTGCGTGCGTGTGCATGCATCGAGCGGCACGACGGGGCGGCCTACGGTAGTCGGCTATTCGGCGCGGGACATTGCCACCTGGGGCGAGCTGATGGCGCGCTCGCTCCATGCCGGTGGGGCGCGGCCGGGCGATATCGTCCACAATGCCTACGGCTACGGTCTGTTCACCGGCGGGCTCGGCGCGCATTACGGCGCGGAACGGCTCGGCTGCACGGTGGTGCCGATGTCGGGCGGCTTCGGCGAGCGGCAGGTCCAGCTCATTCGCGAATTCGGCGCGCGGGTCGTGCTGATGACGCCATCCTACATGCTGGCGATCGCCGAGGAGTTCGAGAGGCAGGGCATTGATCCGCGCGACACGGCGATGCGCATCGGCATCTTCGGTGCCGAGCCCTGGACCGAAGCCATGCGCGCGGAGATCGAGCGCCGCCTGGGCATCGATGCCGTCGACATCTACGGTCTCAGCGAAGTGATGGGGCCAGGGGTGGCCTGCGAGTTCGTCGAGACCAAGGACGGGCCCACGATCTGGGAGGATCATTTCTATCCCGAGATCGTCGATCCCGAGACCGGCACGCCGGTAGCCGACGGCGAGCCCGGCGAACTCGTCTTCACGACGTTGACCAAGGAGGCGATGCCGGTGATCCGCTATCGCACGCGCGATCTCACGCGGCTGCTTCCGGGCTCAATGACGGCGATGCGGCGGATGGCCAAGATCACGGGGCGCAGCGACGACATGTTGATCGTGCGCGGCGTCAATCTCTTTCCGAGCCAGGTCGAGGAGCAGATCCTGCGGGATCCGGCGCTGAGCGGGCACTATGTCATCGAGCTTTCGCGGACGGGCGCACTCGACGATCTTCTGGTCAGAGCCGAAGCCCGCACGCCGCTTGGCGGCCACGCGGAAGCACGATCAGCTCGGGAGCTGATACAGCGCCTGAAGGGGATGTGCGGCCTTACCGCCACTGTCGATGTCCTGCCACCGGGTTCGATCGAGCGGTCGCTTGGCAAGGCGCGGCGCGTGATCGATAGACGCGCGAAAGATTGACATCGTCCGGATGGAGTCCAGGCTATTGTATCGCATAATGCCAATACAGCCCGGCATGGAGTGACGACATGAACACTCTATTTTCACCCGTACAATGGCTGTTCGATACATTGTTCAACTGGTTCGTCGGCTCTCTGGTCGGGACCATAGTCCTTGCCGCGGGTCTGGCGGTGCTTGCCTTTCTGTTCTTCGGGCGGCGCCTCGTTTCGCGCGAGGGGATCATCGGACTGGCCGGGCTGGCGTTGATCGTGGTCGGAGGCGGGGCCCTTTATCGCTGGTTGAACGCCTTCGACGGACCTGGCTTCGTGTTCTACGAAGGCAATGCGGCAACCCAGAGCATGCTCTGTAACCTGGCCGATGCTCCCGCGACGATCTCGCTGAAGAACCACCCTTGCCCGAACGATGAAATCCGCAGTGTCAAACTCTTGAACGTGAAGAAGGGCACGGTGCTACGCGTCTTCGACAATGAAGACGGCAAGCTCGAAGACGATTGGGCCGAGGTCGTCGTTCTCAAGGACGCGGCGGTGCATGTAGTTTCATCGTTCGAGGCCGCCCAGGACGATGGCGTTGTGGCGATCCACTACAGCCGCAACAACGGGCTCGATGGCAAGATCTCGCGGGTGGAGGTCGCGCGGGTCGACGACCCCCGCAGCAACCCGCTCGGATCGACGATCGCGTTCTACGAAGGCGACAACTTCACGCAGAATAAAGTCTGCGAGCTGCGCATCACCGTTCCGATGGAAATCAACTTCAAGAACTCCGCCGAATGCGACAACGACGAGGCGCGATCCGCAGTTCTACGGAACGTTCCGGCGAACGTCCGCATTCGCCTCTACGACGATCCGGATGGGAGCAAGAAGGATGATTGGCTCGACATATCCATATTGAGGCCGGTCCCCGAGCTGCGCCTGACGACCTTCGAAACCGATATCAATCAACCGACCCACAGGGTTCAATTCCATCGCAACAACGGTCTGCAGGGCAAGGTGTCGCGACTGGAGATCAAGGCGGGCGGCCCCGAACCGCTGGCCGTGTTCTACGAAGGAAATGGCGGGACGCAGAACATCGTCTGCACGGTTTCCCTTGAACAGAATCTGCGACGCAAGGTGAGCGATCTGGGGTGCTCGAACGACGAAGCGCGTTCCGTGAGGCTGTATAACCTGCAGAGATCCAAATCCATTCGACTGTTCGACAGTCCCGACTTCGCATCGAGCGACGACTGGACGGAGATACTGGTGAAGCGTCCCTTCACATTGGAAACCGTTCAATCGTTTGATCGCTTGGCCTCGACAGCGAATGTCTCCGTTCATGCTCACCGCCAGAACGGACTCGACGGGAAGGTGAGCGCCGTCGAAGTAGCCGACGCGCCCCACGAGCCGGTAATCGACCTCTTCGAGGGCAACAATGGTTCGCAGAACCGAGTCTGCACGCTGCCCGGCAGGCAGGCTTCGATCAACTTCAAGAACTCGGGCAGTGCCTGCGCCAACGACGAGGCTCGGTCGCTGGTCCTTCATCGAGTTCCCGTCGGGACGGTCATTCGCGTCTATGACGATCCGGACGGCAAGCGGAGAGACGACTGGAGCGAGATCGAAGTGGTCGAACTGCAGGACTTCATCACCGTGCCGACCTTTCAACGGCCGGTCGATACGGGGCCCTTCAGGTTACGCTATTTCCGCAATAACGGCCTGGACGGCAAAGTCTCGAGACTTGAGATCGGTTCGGCAGCCCGTGCGTCGGGAATACTCTCCCTCTACGAAGGCGCCAACGCCACCCAGAACAAGGTGTGCGACCTCGACGTGCGACCCGGACGGACTGTTCGACTTCGCGGCAGCAGCGAGTGCGAAAACGACGAGGCTAGATCTGCGGTTCTGACCAATGTTCGGGCCGCCCAGAAAGTCTCCGTTTTCGACAATCCCGATTGCCGGACGGGCGACGACTGGACCGTGATCGAAGTGCTCCGCGACGCTGCTTCTCTCACCATTCGGAGCTTCGAGGAGAATACCGCGAGCGAGGTCGCAAGAGTGACCTACAACAGAAAGAACGGCCTCAACGGGAAGGTGTCGTGTATTAAAACCGAGGATTAACTCAGTTGCCGCCTTCGCGTCAGAGACCGGCCGCCAGCCTCAATCTTGCCTTGATCAGGCCGGGATCGTCCGGGAGCTGGCTGACCATTGCCGTGACGGCGGCGGCAGGCTTCGGCGGCGCCGACGCCTTGGCGCGGCCCAGTGCGGCGTCGGCCACGACGGCGAAGGTCAGGACAGTCGCGGCAATGACGAGATAATCGATCCAGGTCAGGCGGTTACCACGGAACTTGCCTACGGTGGCCGTTGCCTTGCTCTCGGTGCTGTTCTGGCCGTTTTCCACGATTGGCCTCTCGAATCTGGGCTGAAATATCTACGGAAAGGAATGATCCTTCATCCCTCCGCATTCCGTCCCAGAAGAGGCTAGACGTAGGCAATTCGGAGAATGTTTGTGGCACCCGGCGTGCCGAAGGGGACCCCCGCGGTAATGACCAGCCGCTCGCCTTCCTTGGCGATTTTTTCCTGGCGGGCGACGCGGACGGCACGCTGCACCATGTCGCCGAAATTATGGGCATCTTCGGTTCGCACGGGATGCACGCCCCAGGTGAGCGTCAGGCGCCGCGCCGTGTCGAGATTGGGTGTCAGACAGAGGATACGCACGTCCGGGCGCTCGCGCGCCGCACGCAGCGTCGTCGAGCCGGTGTTGGTATAGGTAACGATTGCCGCTGCGGAGAGCGTGTGGGCGCATTGCCGTGCGGCGGCGCTGATGGCGTCGGCGGTGGTGGCCTCGGGCTCGTGGCGGCTCGCATCCATCAGGCGGCGATAGAGGGGATCGGCTTCGACGCTCTTCAGGATGCGATCCATGATCGTGACCGCCTCGACCGGATAGTCGCCCGAGGCCGACTCGGCGGAGAGCATCACGGCGTCGGTGCCGTCATAGACTGCCGTTGCCACGTCGGAGACTTCGGCGCGCGTCGGCGTCGGCGAATGGACCATAGAGTCGAGCATCTGCGTCGCCACGATCGCGGGGCGGCCGGCGACGCGGCAGGCGGCGAGGATGCGCTTCTGCAGCGGCGGCACGGCTTCGGGCGGCATTTCCACGCCGAGATCGCCGCGCGCCACCATGATGCCGTCGCTCTGCTCGATGATCTCGTCGAGATGCTCGATCGCCTGCGGCTTCTCCAGCTTGGCCATGACAGCAGCACGGCCGGCGACGAGCTTCTTCAGTTCGGCGATATCGTGTGCGCGCTGGACGAAAGACAGGGCGACCCAATCGACTCCCAGCGACAGGCCGAAGGTCAGATCCTTGTGGTCCTTCGGCGTCATCGGCGAGACCGGCAGGATCAGGTTGGGCAGGTTGACGCCCTTGCGATCGCTGATCGGGCCTGCGACTTCCACTTCGGCGTCGATGGTGTTGGCATCGTGCGCGACGATGCGCAGCCGGACCTTGCCATCGTCGACCAGCAGCACGCCGCCGGGCTGGGCAGCTTTGAAAATCTCCGGATGCAGCAGCGGGATGCGCTTGGCGGTGCCCGGCGCAGGGTCCATGTCGAAGCGCAGCTTCTGGCCCTTCTTCAGCGCCATCGGTCCCTTGGCGAACGTACCGAGGCGGAGCTTGGGGCCCTGCAGATCCATCAGAATGGCGATCGGGTACTTGAATTCTTTCTCAAGGGCCCGCAGTTGATCGACCCGCTGCCGATGATCGTCGGGCTGACCGTGGCTGAAGTTCAGGCGAAAGACGTCGGCGCCAGCTTCGAACAGCGTACGCAGACGTTCGAGGCTCGACGTAGCGGGGCCGAGCGTGGCGACGATCTTGGTAAAACGATCCCGATGCATGGTCCCAGTCTACTTCTTTGGCGACGACACTTTGAAGTCGCCTGCTTGTTCGTAGACCTTGACGACGGCGGCGTCATCCAACTTGCCCCAGCCCGCGCCCGCAGCGGCGATAAAAAGCTGATGTGCCGCAGCGGCGAGCGGTAGCGGCAGGCGCAACTCGTGCCCTGTATCGAGGACGAGGCCAAGGTCCTTCACGAAAATCTCGACCGCCGAAAGCGGGGAATAGTCGTCGTCCAGCATGTGCGGCACCCGATTGCCGAACATCCAGGAGTTACCGGCGCTGGCCGAAATCACGTCGTAGACGGCGCGCGTATCGGCGCCTGCCTTGGCAGCGAGCGCCATCGCCTCGGCGGCCGTGGCGATGTGCACGCCCGCCAGGAGCTGATTTACGGTCTTCACCAGCGAGCCGATGCCCGCCTTGTCGCCGAGGCGGAAAACCTTGGCGGAAGTCGACGACAGGATCGATTCGGCCGCTGCGAAAGCCTTCGCGTTGCCTGACGACATGAACGTGAGTTCACCCGACTCTGCACGCGCGCGACCGCCGGACATCGGCGCATCCAGCAATTCGTGGCCGCTGCTCTGAAGGCGCTCATCGAGCTTGCGGATGAAGGCGGCAGGGCAGGTCGCGCACTGCATGACGACGCCGCCTTTGCGCAGGGCATCTATGGCGCCGCCCTCACCATAGAGCACCGTCTCGACCTGTTGGGCATTCACGACGGCCACGATGACGACGTCGGCCAGCTTCGCAGCCTCGGCGGGCGTGCCGGCAAGACTGCCGCCGGCATCGGCGAAGGCATCGCGGGCGGCGGCACTGGGATCGACGCCGATCACCTTGTGCCCGTGCTTCAGCAGGTTCTTCGCCATGCCGAGGCCCATCGAACCCAGGCCCACGAAGGCAACGACGGGAGTATTCTTGTCCGCCATGGGTCAGGCCTTGATGCCGTACTTGGCGGCCCAGCCGAGTCCGGCGCCGGTGGTCGTCTTGGGCTTGTACTCCAGGCCGACATAGCCCTCGTAACCCAGCCGATCGAGGACATCGAGCAGGTAGAGGTGGTTTACTTCGCCGATGTCGGGTTCGTTGCGGTCGGGGTTGCCCGCGATCTGCACGTGCGAGGTGATCGGGAACAGTCGCTCCATCCGCTTCTGCAGATCTCCTTCCGTCACCTGCAGGTGATAGAGATCGAGCTGCAGGCGAAGGTGCGGCGCGCCGACCTCGTCGATGATCGCCTTCACCTGGTCCGTGGTATTCGTGAAGTAGCCCGGAATGTCGCGATGGTTGATCGGCTCCAGGACGATCGTGATGCCGCTCTTGGCCGTGCGGTCGCAGACCTTCTTCAGGTTCGACACGAAGGTGCGGTGCATCGCCTTCGTATCCGCATCAGGGGCGATCATGCCGGACATGACGTGCAGGGTCCGGCATTCTAGCACCTGCGCATAATTCAGCGCCTTCTCGAGTGCGGCAGCAAATTCGGCTTCGCGGCCGGGCAGGGCGGCCAGCCCGCGCTCGCCCTTGCTGGCATCGCCCGGCGGCAGGTTGAACAGCGCCTGCGTGAGCTTGTGCTTCTTGAGTTCCGCCGCAATGTCGGCGGCCGGCGCTTCGTAGGGAAAGAGGATTTCGACGGCCTTGAAGCCATGCGCCGCGGCAGCGCCGAAGCGCTCCAGGAACGGGACCTCCTGGTAGATCCACGAGAGATTGGCGGCGAGCTTGGGCATTCTGGATGATCCGGTCAGGAGGGGAAGGCTTCTTCGACGTCGCGTACCTGGGCGTCCGAAAGGGTCCGCACCTTGAAGCCCTGCAGCAGCAGGTGGAGTTTCGCTGTTTCTTCCAGCTCTTCTATTGAAGCCGAAGCGGCCGACAGCGATGTGCCGGCGACAACCGGCCCGTGATTGGCCAGAAGAACGGCGCGATGGCCCTTGGCGTAGTCGCGGATGGCGTCGGCGAGCTTGGGATCGCCCGGCTTGAAGTAGGGCACCAGCGGCAGCTTGCCGACCCGCATCACGAAGTAGGGCGTGATGGGCGGCAGTGTGGTGTCCTGGTTGTGGTGACACGAGGGATCGAGACAGGAGATCGCCACCGCATGCGTGCAATGAAGATGCACGATGGCGCCGTCCTTGGGACGTACGTCGTAAACCGAACGATGGAGCAAGGCTTCCTTGGTCGGCGGATCGCCGCCGACATGCTTGCCCGACAGGTCGAGCTTGGAAAGCTGCCCGGGTTCGAGCTCGCCGAGCGAGGAGTTGGTCGGCGTCATCAGCCAGCCGTCGGCCACGCGAGCGCTGATGTTGCCCGACGTGCCGGGGCAGAAACCGCGGGCGGCGAGTTTGGCGCCCAACGCACAAATGGCGTCGCGCATCTTGGTTTCAGCAGTGCTCATAGGCGCTCGAAGGCTTTGGTGAAGAAATCGGGGGCGCCGAAGTTGCCGGACTTCAACGCCAGCAGCATCGGCTTCTTGGCAATCGATGCCGTCCAGGGCACGCCGGGATCGATCTCGGGGCCGATCCGCAGCGCCGTGATGTCCAGGGCGCCGACCACGGCGCCCGAGGTCTCTCCGCCTGCGACGACCATCCGGCCGACTCCGGCCTCGACGAGACCGCGCGCCAGCGCCGCCATCGTCTTCTCGATCGCGAGGCTCGATTTCTCGATGCCGTACTTGGCTTGCAGTGCCTTCACGGATTCGGGCTTGTCGCTGGCCGAGAGCAGGATCGGCCCGTTGCCGAGCTTGCCCTTGGCCCAGGCAAGCGCCCTGGCGGCCACATCCTCGCCACGGCAGATCGCATCGGTGTCGAGGGCCAGATGTGCACCCTTGAAGGCCGCTATTTGGCCCAGCGTCGCGGCCGAGCAGGAGCCTGCGAGGACCGCGGCGGCACCCGCAACATTAGGCAGGGCATCGGCGCCGGCCTTGTGGGGCAGCAGGCCGCGACGGCGATAGGCGGCGGGCAGGCCGAGCGCCACGCCCGAGCCGCCTGTCACCAGCACGTCGTCGCCGATGGCTTCGCCGATGATGCCGAGATCCGTATCGGCCACGGCATCGACCACGACGTGGCGCACGCCGTCGGCAGCGAGCTTGTCGAGCGCGGCCCGGAGGCTCGCGGAACCCGCCTGCACCTGCTTCAGCGGCGTCAGCCCGACCTTGTGCTTGGTCTGGCGCGCCAGCACCCGCACCAGGCTGGCATCCGTCATCGGGGTCAGAGGATGGTGCCGCATGTGCGAGTCCGACAGCAGCACTTCACCGACGAAGAGGTGGCCGAAGAAGATGGTTCGGTTGTTCTCGGGGAAAGCGGGGCAGTAGATCGCCTGCTTGGCCTGGAGCGCATCGAGCAGTGCATCGCCCACCGGGCCGATATTGCCGGCATCGGTCGAGTCGAAGGTCGAGCAGTATTTGAAGAAGAAGCGGACACAGCCCGCCGCCTGCAATGCCTTCAGCGCATCGAGCGACTGGGACACCGCTTCCTGTGCCGGGATGGAGCGTGTTTTGAGCGCGACGACCACGGCATCGACGTCGTCGGGGATCGTACCCTTAGACGGAACGCCGATAGTCTGAATGGTACGCATGCCGCCTTTGACCAGCATGCCCGCAATGTCGGTCGCGCCGGTGAAGTCGTCGGCGATCACTCCAAGAATAGCCATAGCCTGACGTTAGGCGATGATCGTTACCGGCATCCAGAACTTTCGACGCCGTGCGCGCCGTCTGTCTTCATCCTCGCCGTCGTAGTGGTGCAATGGCGGGGCCGGATCGAATGTATTGCGAGTATCGAGTGAATTTACATTTACGATACCGATGGCCTTGCCGCCGTCGGGCATGGCAGCGCCGACATAGGCACCGCACCTCGCGCACAATAGGTAGTCCGTGATGCCGAGCCCGAAGCGATAGCGTGACAGTGCCCCCGGCGCGGCCTGGAACTCGACGGATCCTTCGGGGTCTCCCATCGTGCGCGCTCCATGGCGGCGGCAGAAGCTGCAGGCGCAGCGGCCAACCCGCATTTCCTCGGGCTTCTTGGCCGAGGTCAGAGTGATCTTCACAGCACCGCAGTGGCAGGATCCGGGATATGTCGTCATGGTGTGACCAAGGTGACTCTGAAATCATTGACGTTGGTGCGGGTGGGGCCGGTGACGACACTGTCACCTAACAGGCCGAAGAAGCCGTGGCCGTCATTGTCGTCGAGCATGGTCTGTGGATCGCGACCTTTGGCGCTCGCGCGAGCCAGCGTGTCGGGCGCGAAGATCGCACCGGCGATATCTTCTGCACCGTCGACACCGTCGGTGTCCGCGGCGAGGCCCCAGATGCCGGGCGTGCCGTTCGCGGCAATGGCCTCGGCCATCAGATATTCGACATTGCGCCCGCCGCGACCCTTGCCGCGGACGGTCACCGTGGTTTCGCCGCCGGACAGGATCACGACCGGCTTGCCACCGCGCTTGAGGAGATCGAGTGCCTGTCGTGCGTGCGCGGCGCCGAGTTCGCGCGCTTCGCCTTCGAGATTGTCGCCCAGCATGACCACTTCGCAGCCCTGCTGACGGGCGACGGTTGCAGCGGCTTCGAGCGAGCGTTTCGGCGTGGCAACCATGATCGTTTCGACGTTGGCCAGTCGTGGATCGCCGGGCTTGGGTGTTTCCTCGACCGTGCCGGAAGCACCGGCCTTCAGGTGGGCGAGGACCGGAGCGGGCGGATCGAGGCGGTATTTAGCGAGGACGGCCAGCGCATCGGCGAAGCTCGTCTTGTCGGCAACGGTCGGACCGGAGCCGATCACGCCGGGATCGTCGTTGGGCACGTCGGAGATCAGCCACGACAGCACATGTGCGGGCTGCGCGGCAACGGCGAGCCGTCCGCCCTTGATCATCGAGAGGTGCTTTCGCACCGTGTTCATCTCGACGATGTTGGCGCCCGACTTCAGGAGCGCGCGGTTGACTTCCTGTTTGTCTTCCAGGGTGAGGCCGGGTGCCGGCAGTGAAAGCAACGCCGATGCGCCGCCGGAAATGAGGCAAAGTACGAGATCGTCCGCACGGAGCCCTTGCACGCGCTCGAGGATGCGGCGGGCCGCCTCTCGTCCCTTGGCATCGGGCACCGGGTGCGAAGCTTCGACGATCTCGATACGCTTGCAGGCCTCGCCATAGCCATAGCGCGTCACCACAAGCCCTTCGAGCGGGTGGGGCCACTGGTCCTCGACCGCCTTGGCCATGGCGGCGCTCGCCTTGCCGGCGCCGATGACGACAGTCTTCCCCTTTGGTGGCTGCAGCTTGGCGATGAAGGGGGCCAGACAGGTTTCGGGTCGCGCGACGTCCAGGGCGGCGTCGAACATGGTGCGCAGCAAGGCGCGGGCGTCGGCATCTTTCATTTGTGCAATCTTCGCACTATAGGGGCTCGATGCAACAACTGCTGGGGCCCGGCGATCCGCCGCCCTTTTCCGTCGTGAACGAAAGGGGCAAGGCACCGCTGCTGTTGCTCTGTGATCATGCCAGCAAGGCGGTTCCGAAAGCGCTGGGCTCGCTCGGCATTTCGGAGGCCGAGCTGTCGCGCCATATCGGCTGGGACATCGGCGGCCTCGATACGGCGATCGCACTGTCCACCGCGCTCGATGCGCCACTGGTCGCGTCGGGCTATTCGCGGCTGGTGATCGACTGCAACCGCTGGCCGGGTGGTGAAGGCTCGACGCCCGAGGTCAGCGACGGAACCGTCGTGCCGGCCAACCAGAGGCTCACCAAGGAGCAAGTGGATGCCCGGGCGGAGGCCTGCTTCTGGCCCTATCACCGGGAAGTCGATCGCGTGCTCGACGCCATGACGGCTGGCGGCCGCCAGGTCTGCCTGCTGGTCGTGCATTCCTTCACGCCAGTCATGAAGGGTTTCGTGCGACCCTGGCATGTCGGCGTCCTGTGGAACGACGATCCGCGCCTGCCGGAGCCGCTGCTGACCGAACTGCGGCGAGACCCCGAACTGGTCGTCGGTGATAACGAACCTTACTCGGCGCGTGCTCCCTACGAATACACGCTGACGGCGCATGCGCGATCCCGAGCTGTTCCGCATTGTTCGCTGGAAGTACGTCAGGACCTCATGGCCACGCCGGATGATGCCCGCACCTGGGGCCGGCGGCTGGCGCCGGCGATCCGCTCGGCAGTTGGGCGGGCCCTGTCGTGACGTGCGCATCCTCGCCTCAGGCAATCCGGCCGGCCTCGCCCTGGCCGACTGGTTTACGCTGCGGGCTGAGCCTATATCCTCGGACGAAGCTTTGATCTTCGTGGTTCCAGGAGACGATCATGGACGACAAGACCCGTACCGAACTCGAGGCCGCCGCCTTCCGACGCCTGGTGTCGCACCTGCAGGAACGTACCGACGTCCAGAACATCGACCTGATGAATCTGGCCGGTTTTTGCCGCAACTGCCTGTCGCGCTGGTACCGCGAGGAGGCGGGCTCCCGCGGCATCGAGATCGCCGACCCCAAGGCCCGCGAGATCGTTTACGGCATGCCCTATGAAGAATGGAAGGCCAAGCACCAGAAGGAAGCTTCAAGCGACCAGAAAAAGGCCTTCGACAAGGCCGGGCACAAGCATTCCTAGCCCTCGCGTGGCCAAGTCCACGTTATCCCCATCATTCATCGCCCGAGAGTCGTTGAGTCGACATAGTCGCCGCTCCTATGGTCCGGCCGTCGGGATCAAGGAGTTGCGGACATGCCGGACGGAAGCGCCGTTTCCAAGAAGACCAAGGCCGGGCCGGTTTCGGCAGACCGGCTGAAAAGCTTCGTCGAACGCATCGAAAAGCTCGAAGAAGAGCGCCGCGCCATCGGCGGTGACGTCAAGGACGTCTACAGCGAGGCCAAGGGCGTGGGCTACGACGTGAAGACGATCCGCAAGATCGTGTCGATGCGCCGTATGGATGCCGCCGACCGCGCCGAGGAGGAGACCCTGCTCGACGTCTACAAGCACGCTCTGGGCATGGTCTGATTTTTGGCGTGTTTGGGCTCGGGTTCCCCGGGCCCGGTTCAGTACCAGATGTTCATCGGCAGGCCGTAGCGGTCGCGTAGCCGTTTCGGGCCAAGGCGTGTGGCGGTCCCCGCGGCGATCAGGGTCGCCGTCCGGCAGACGGCCATGGCGTCCAGCACGTCGTCGCGGGCTGCCCCCGATACCGTTTGTGGTTTCCATTTGAAACCGTGCTTCGCCAGGAGGTCGAGTCGCTCGGCGAAGCCGTCCGGCCGCCGCTTCTTGCTCAGCACGGGCTTGTCGCCGTTCATGCGTGTGAAGGCGAGCTCGGGATGCGCCTCATAGACAACGCGTCGAAGCCTGGCGCTGCCGCGCAGCAGCTCGTCGACCTCGCGCATCTTGGGAAAGAGATGGAACGTCTGCCGGTTGATGCCCAGGCCCAGCTTGCGGCTGGCCGCATTGGCGTCGGCGTGGGTCGTGCAGGCGAGCGCCGGGCGGCAGGGAGTGGGGAACACCGAGCTGGCCTTGCCCGGCATCAGGGCGCGCGCCTCGGCTTCGCAGGCCCGGCCGGGGCGGGGCGTATCGGTGAGGCCGATCGGCATGTCGACCGCCAAAATGGAAAGGCCCTCGCAAGCGTCTGCGAGGGCCTTCACAACTCTTATGTCCAGAGTGCCGTCGAGATCGCGCCGACAGACGACCCAGCCGGCGCGGCAGCCGTCGGCGCCCCCGACGATCAACGGACCGCTACCACGCGGCCATCTTGGCTTTGAGATTGCCGTCAAGCGTCGCGAGGAATTCCTCGGTAGTCAGGTAGGGCTGGCTCTTGTCGATGAGGATCGCGAGATCCTTGGTCATCTTGCCGCTTTCGACGGCTTCGACGCAGACCTTCTCGAGCGCGTCTGCGAACTTCACCACCTCGGGCGTGCCGTCGAACGTGCCGCGATACTTGAGGCCCTGCGTCCAGGCGAAGATCGAGGCGATCGGGTTGGTCGAGGTCGGCTTGCCCTTCTGGTGCTCGCGATAGTGGCGGGTCACGGTGCCGTGTGCGGCCTCGGCCTCGACGGTCTTGCCGTCCGGCGTCATCAGCACCGAGGTCATCAGGCCGAGCGAGCCGAAGCCCTGGGCCACCGTGTCGGACTGGACGTCGCCGTCGTAGTTCTTGCAGGCCCAGACGAATTCGCCGTGCCACTTCAGGGCCGAGGCGACCATGTCGTCGATCAGGCGGTGTTCGTAGGTGATCTTCTTGGCCTTGAACTTGTCGGCGAACTCCTTGTCGAAGACCTCCTGGAACAGGTCCTTGAAGCGGCCGTCGTAGCGCTTGAGGATGGTGTTCTTGGTCGAGAGGTACACTGGCCAGCCGCGCATCAGGCCGTAGTTGAACGAGCTGCGCGCGAAACCGACGATCGACTCGTCGAGATTGTACATGGTCATGGCGACGCCGCCGGCCGGGAAGTCGAACACGTTGTGCTCGATCACCTTGCCGTCCTCGCCCTCGAAGCGGACGGTCAGCTTGCCCTTGCCCGGCACCACGAAGTCGGTGGCGCGATACTGGTCGCCGAAGGCATGGCGGCCGATGACGATCGGGTGGGTCCAGCCGGGCACCAGGCGCGGCACGTTCTTGCAGACGATGGGCTCGCGGAAGATGGTGCCGCCGATGATGTTGCGGATCGTCCCGTTGGGCGACCGCCACATTTCCTTGAGATTGAACTCCTTCACGCGCGCCTCGTCCGGCGTGATGGTCGCGCACTTCACGGCGACGCCGTACTTCTTGGTAGCCTCGGCCGCGTCGACCGTGACCTGATCGCTGGTCTTGTCGCGATGTTCGATGCCGAGGTCGTAGTACTTCAGGTCGATGTCGAGGTAGGGGAGGATCAGCTTTTCCTTGATGAATGCCCAAATGATGCGGGTCATCTCGTCGCCGTCCATATCGACGACCGGGTTCTTCACCTTGATCTTCGGCATGTTGCGATCCTCTCAGTCAACGCGCGCGGGAATTAGAAAGCCGCCCCGGTCGCCCGGGGCGGCTCACCTAGCGCCGCATTAAAGAGAAGCGAGCGCTGCGTTCAACGTCGCACTCGGCCGCATGCTGGCCGATGTCTTCTTCTGATCGGGCAGATAGTAGCCGCCCGTATCCACGGGCTTGCCCTGCGCGGCGATCAGCTCGGCATCGATCTTGGCCTCGCTGGCAGCGAGCGTCTCCGCCAGCGGCTTGAAACGGGCCGACAGGGCCGTGCTGTTGTCGCGCCGAGCCAGGGCCTGGGCCCAGTAGAGGGCCAGGTAGAAATGGCTGCCGCGATTATCGATCTCGCCGACCTTGCGTGCCGGCGAGCGGTTGTTTTCGAGGATCTTGCCGTTGGCCTCGTCGAGCGTCTCGGCCAAGACCTTCACGTCTTCGTTGCCGGAGGTCTGTGCCAGATGCTCCAGCGAAGCGCCCAATGCCAGGAACTCGCCCAGCGAATCCCAACGCAGATAGCCCTCGTGCTGGAACTGCTCGACATGCTTGGGCGCCGAGCCGCCAGCGCCGGTTTCGAACAGGCCGCCGCCCTGCAGCAACGGTACGATCGACAACATCTTGGCCGACGTGCCCAGCTCCATGATCGGGAAGAGGTCGGTCAGGTAGTCGCGCAGCACGTTACCTGTGACGGAGATCGTGTCGAGACCCTTGCGAATGCGCTCGAGCGAGAACTTCATCGCCTCGACGGGTGCGAGGATGCGGATGTCGAGACCCTTCGTGTCCTCGTCCTTGAGGTACTTCTCGACCTTGGCGATCAGCTGCGCATCGTGGCCGCGCTTGGCGTCGAGCCAGAACACCGCCGGGGTGTTGGTGAGTCGCGCGCGGCGCACGCCGAGCTTGACCCAGTCCCGGATCGGCTCGTCCTTGACCTGGCACATGCGGAAGACGTCGCCAGCCTCGACCTTCTGTTCCATCAGGACCTTGCCGTCCTCGGCGACTACGCGCACCGTGCCGGCCGTGGCGATCTCGAACGTCTTGTCGTGCGAGCCGTACTCCTCGGCCTGCTGCGCCATCAGTCCGACGTTCGGTACGGAGCCCATCGTCTTCGGGTCGAAAGCACCATGCGCCTTGCAGTCCGCGATGACGGCCTGGAACAGCGTCGAGTAGCAGCGGTCGGGAATGGCGGCGATGCAATCGTGCAGCTTGCCGTCGGCGCCCCACATCTTGCCCGACTCGCGGATCATCGCGGGCATCGAGGCATCGATGATCACGTCGCTCGGCACGTGGAGATTGGTGATGCCCTTGTCGGAATTGACCATGGCGAGGCCCGGCCGCTTCGCGTACTCGGCCTGGATATCGGCCTTGATGGCGGCCTTCTCGGCCTCCGGCAGCGTCTCGATGCGGGTCAGCATGTCGCCCAGGCCGTTGTCGGGATCGACGCCGAGCTTCTTGAACGTGTCGCCATGCTTCTCGAACACGTCGGCGAAGAACACGGAAACGCAATGCCCGAACAGGATGGGATCGGAGATCTTCATCATGGTCGTCTTGAGGTGCAGCGAGAACAGGATGCCGTCCTTTTTCGCGGCGTCGATCGCAGCGGCGTAGAATTCGCGCAACGCTTTGCGGTTCATCACCGAGCAGTCGATGATCTCGCCGGCCTTGAGCGGAATCTTCGGCTTCAGCACCGTGACCGCGCCATCGGCGGCGGCCAGCTCGATACGGGCATTGGTCGGCGCCGCGATGGTCGTGGCGACCTCCGAGCCGTAGAAATCGCCGCCCGTCATGTGGGCCACGCGGGTCTTCGAGTCCTTGCTCCAGGCGCCCATCTTGTGCGGATGCTTGCGCGCGTACTGCTTCACGGCGCCGGCGGCGCGGCGGTCGGAATTGCCCTCGCGCAGCACGGGATTGACGGCGCTGCCGAGCACTTTGCCGTAGCGGGCGCGGATTTCCTTGTCCGCCGGCGTCGCGTCGCTGTCCGGATAGTTCGGGACATCGTAACCCTTGCTCTGCAGCTCCTTGATCGCGGCCTTGAGCTGCGGGATCGAGGCGGAAATGTTGGGCAGCTTAATGATGTTGGCTTCGGGGCGGGTCGCGAGCTTGCCGAGTTCCGCCAGCTCGTCGTTGATCTTCTGCTCGGGCTTCAGCTTGTCGGGAAAGTTGGCGATGATGCGGCCGGTTAGCGAAATGTCCTTCAGCTTCATCTTCACGCCGGCTGTCGCGACGAACGCCTCGACGATCGGCAGCAGGGAAAACGTCGCAAGCCCGGGGGCTTCATCGACCTTTGTCCAGACGATTTCGAGATCTGACATACCTGCACTCCGTGCGCCGCTTTGGGATTGGCTGAGTTGATATATTGCTGATTTTAGCCCGTCCTTTTTGCACCGCCGCGAAGCAAAGGCAATCTCTGCCATGGCGGCGTTACCAGGGTGCTCGGCCTATCTCTTCTCGTGCGTCGTCGCCGTGTTGCCGCACGAGGTGATCGGGTCGTCGGGCTATTTCGCAACTACGACAAAAGTGACGATCAAGAGCCAAGACAAGTGGGCGGCCTGCGAACGCGGCGCAGGCGTCAGACGCGATCCAGGCGCTTTGCCAAGCCGGCGGATCGCGGCATGGCTGCAATTGTCGGCAGCACTTCGTCGATGCCATTCACGAAGGCGACGTGGTCCAGGTGGGTTCGTTCGGCGAAACCACCCTCCACGACGTTCTGCAGCAGCGCGGCGAGCGGCTTCCAGTAGCCACCCTGATCGATGATCACGATCGGCTTGCTGTGCAGGCCGAGGGTGCGCCAGGATAGAACCTCGAACAGCTCCTCGAGGGTGCCGAGCCCACCGGGCAGCACCACGAAACCGTCCGACCGCTCGAACATCTGGAGCTTGCGTTCGTGCATGGTCTCGACGACAGATGTCTCAGTCAGGTCCGGATGGCCTGCCTCGCGTTCCAGCAGGAAACGCGGGATAATACCGATAACCTTGCCGCCGCTATCGAGAGCGGCGTTGGCCACCAGGCCCATAAGGCCGACGCCGCCACCGCCGTAAACCAGCGTAACGCCTTGATTGGCCAGCATTTGTCCCAAGGCCATGGCGGTTGTCCGGCTGGCGGGGTCGGTTCCGAAACGGGCGCCACAGAAGACGCACAGGGACTTGGGATTGGGGTAGGGAGGGCTGGACTCGGGCACGAAAGCTGCTTCTTTTGAGACGAACGGGTGCCTTCACGGCTCGGGATGGCATGGTATCATTTCGCGAAGGATGGTCGCGACGCCAATGGGGATGGTCGTCGCACCGTTGGGAGGGCGATGTCACGCACTGTTTTCGGGCTGGTTGCGATCGGCGCGATCGTCATTGCGATTGCGTTGGGCGTTGCATGGCACGGTAAGCTCCGAGAGCAAGCCGCCATAGATCATTCAGCCAAGCCCTCATCGGCACCGCTGGCGGCCGCTCCGGCTACGCCGCCGGCTTCGAGCACGCCGCCCGCGGATACCGCGGCCACGACGGCGCCGAGCTTCGACATCGCCCGCATCGGGCCGGACGGTCGGGCTGTGGTTGCCGGCCGTGCAGCGCCCGGCGCCAAGATCGTGCTTTTGGATGGCGGCAAGGAAATCGCCAAAGCGGAGGCCGACGCGCGGGGAGAGTGGGTCGTTATCGTGCAGGATCCGCCGCTGGCGGTGGGACAGCATGAGCTGCGCGTCGTTCAGCACATCGAAGGGCGGGCTCCCCTCACGTCGGACCAGGCCGTGGTTGCGGTCGTACCGGAGCAGCCGGGCGCAACCGACAAGCCTCGCGAAGACACGCTGGTGATGATCTCGCCGCGTGCGGGCGCCTCGACGCTGGTCCAGCCGCCGTCGCCGGCCGGTGTGCCGAGATCGGCGGACCTCGTGCTTTCGACGCTCGACTACGATGACCGCGGGCACGTCACCATCACTGGCCAGGCCAACCCAGGTACGGTCGTCCGCGCGTACATCAACGATCGCATGGTGGCGGAGGGGACGACGGGAACGGATGGTCGCTGGCGCCTGAAGCCCATCGATCCGCTCGAGCAGGGCAAGTACAAGCTGCGTCTCGATCGCATTGCCAAGGACGGCAAGCCGGTGGCGCGGCTGGAGCTGCCTTTCGAGAAGCTGACGATCACGCCGGCATCCGATACCGATTCGCGGCGCCTGCACGTAGTGCGGGGCGACAATCTCTGGAACATCGCACGGGCGCATTATGGCGCCGGATGGCAGCACACGATCATCTTCGGCGCCAACAAAGAGCAGATTCGCGATCCCGATCTGATATATCCGGGACAGGTCCTCACCCTGCCCAAGGTCAACTAACGAGCCTGGGCCCAAAGCGAGCTCTTTCACCATGCTGGCCAATTTTCTGGTGCCGATCATCGACGACGGTTGGCGCTTCATTGCCCTCTTCGCCGGCGCGACCTTCCTCGCGGCCCTGACAGGCGCCGCATGGCTGTTCTGGCCGCTGTTCGCACTGACCCTGTGGTCGATCTACTTCTTCCGCGATCCGCCGCGTGGCGTGCCGCAGGAAGACGGCCTGCTGATCGCGCCAGCCGACGGTCTGGTGCAGATGGTGGTGCAAGCCGTCCCGCCAGCAGAATTGGGTCTCGGCGATCAGCCGCTGACCCGCGTCTCCATTTTCCTGTCGGTATTCGACGTGCACATCAATCGTGCGCCCTGTGCGGCCACGGTCGACGTCGTGGCCTATCGGCCGGGCAAGTTCCTCAACGCCAATGCCGACAAGGCGAGCGAGGAGAACGAGCGCATGGCGTTGGCGTTGCGCCGGGCCGACGGCCGCATCATCGGCTGCGTGCAGATCGCGGGCTGGGTTGCCCGCCGCATCGTCTGCTACGTCAAGCCGGGACAGGCGGTCGCAGCCGGGGAACGTTTCGGCCATATCCGCTTTGGTAGTCGTACAGACCTTTATCTGCCGTCAGGTGCGCGTTTGCTGGTCTCGGCGGGCCAGCGCATGATCGGCGGAGAGACCGTCATGGCTGAGCTCGATCCGGGCAGGACGGAACCGCGTACCGCCATCGAGTTCTAGGGAGTCCTAACTCATGGACGACGATCTGCGCTCGCGCCGCGGCCGGTTGCGCGGCTTCTCGATCAATCGCCTGATCCCGAACGTGCTGACGCTGGCGGCGCTGTGCTCGGGCCTGACGGCCATTCGCTTCGGGCTGCAGGGCGAGATGCGGCTCGCGGTGATCGCGATCATCGTCGCCGCGATCTTCGATGCGTTGGATGGGCGCGTGGCGCGGCGGCTGGGCGTTACCAGCCGCTTCGGCGCCGAGCTTGATTCGCTTTCCGATTTCCTGTGCTTCGGTGTGGCACCAGCCCTCGTTCTCTACCTCGGCTCGCTGCGGGAAGCGGGGTCGCTGGGCTGGATCGTGGTCCTGATGTTCCCGATCTGCTCGGCACTGCGTCTTGCCCGGTTCAACACCGCGCTCGTCTCCGATACGCCGCCACCGGCGTGGACGGGGTCGTTCTTCACCGGCGTACCGGCCCCGGCGGGGGCTCTGCTGGCCCTGATGCCGCTGATGGTGAGCTTCGAGATCGAGGCCGCCTGGCCACGCCATGCCCTGGTCGTCGGCATCGTGCTCGTTGCGGTCGGCGGCTTGATGGTGAGCCGGCTGCCGACCTTCTCGTTCAAGAAGGGCAGGGTGCCGCGTCACCTCGTGTTGCCGGCCCTGCTGAGCGCGGCGCTGGTGATGACCGTGATTGCGAGTTCGCCCTGGATCGGCCTGTCGTTGCTGGGGCTGGGCTACATGGCCCTCATACCCTTCAGCTGGATGGCCTATCGCCGGCAGGCGATGGCCGACCGTCAGGCCGCTGCGGCGCCCGGCGAGGTGGTTCCTTTGCGCGCGGTGGACCCGCAGGACTGACGCCGTCGGGTCGGCATGCTCGACCCTGTTTTGCGGCGTTGGATTGGCCCACGGGCTCTAAGGGGCCGCTCTCGCTGCGATCCTGGCCAATCGGCTGCTGGATGGCCTCGACGGCGCCGTGGCCCGGCACGGGACGCCGACGGCCTTTGGCGGCTATCTCGATATCGTCTGCGACATGGCTTTCTATGATGCCGCGGTGCCGGTGGGTTTGCGCTGGCAGAGGCCGGCAATGCGAGCTGGGCGGCGCTGCTGCTGGCGTCCTTCGTGTGTACCTGCGCGTCTTTCCTGGGGCAGGTGGCGATGGCAGCGCAGCGGGGCGAGCCTTCTGCCTCTTTCCCGCGTCCTTCCCCTGGCTGGCTGGTGGCAACCTGGAAGTCAGAAACAGAATCTGGTTTGTAGCCATTGTGTCGGCCACAAAGCGTACCCACTATCTCTAGAGAGGGACCTCGGGATAGTTGTTTAATATCAAAAGGTTGTAAATAACGGCGATTCTACGGCTTATTTGACTTGACCTGATAAATTACTTTAAGTACGGTAGCTAAGTTGATTCACAATTCATATTGAGAGGCGAGGCCGGCCCGCCTCGCTGAATTGCGTGGGGGCAGATATGCTGTCGATCTTCCGTCGCTTGATGAAGAGCACCCAGGGCGCAACGGCGGTCGAGCTCACCCTGATCACCTCGATCATCGCTGTCGCAGCCATTGCCTCCATGCGTTCCGTCACCGGCAAGGTGACCAACGTGCTCAACGCAGTGGGTCCGCTGAACTAGCCTTCCCCGGCGCAGGTGGCGGATGCCATTCCTCGCGCTTTTCCAGACCGGATGCCTGATCGTCCTCGCCGTTCTGCTCGTTGTGGCAGCGTGGCAGGATCTGCGCACTCTGCACATCTCAAATAGCCTGCCCCTGTCCGTCGTCGGCGCCTTCGTGGCCTGGTCGATCCTTGGCCTGGTCGCGGGGGCACTGACGGTGGAAGGGATCGCGCTGTCCATAGGGTACGCCGCCGTGCTCTTCCTCGTTGCCGCTGCGGGCTTTGCCGCCGGAATGATGGGCGGGGGCGACGTCAAGCTGGCCGCGGCTGTGGCCCTCTTCGCCGGCCCAGCCCTGATGCTGGATTTCCTGCTCGTCGTTGGCGTCGTTGGCGGTGTTCTGGGAATCGTCGTGCTGGCCGGCGTGCAGATCGGGCCGGTTGCCAATGCCGACGGGTCGACGGCGCGCGGCCGACTTCAGAGCAGGTTGCCCTATGGTCCTGCCATCGCGGCCGGCGGCCTGTGGGTCGCCACTGCGCTGGCTTGTGCGCTCAAGTAGTCCAAACTTCTTTCCTCGATCGGGGGGAGGCGTCTAGGCTAGGGACAGCGGAGGGGAGAGATTGACCATGCCTATGGCCTCGATTGCAGCGAAGCGCGTTCTGTTGGGTCTGCTTGGCGCGATGACGGCGACAGCGACGATTGCCCAGACTCCGGCGCAGGCGCCAACCCGGGTACCGCGCAGCGTGGTCGAGACGTCGGCGACGCAAGCCGTCCCGCAATTCCGCGATCCCAAGACCGGCCAGGTCTGGAATCAGAACAATGTCGGCACGAACCCGATCGGCAAGCCGACCGCGGCCGATCTCGCCTTCGATCCTCTGGCGCAGGCGACGCGGATCGACGGTGTCGTGATCCAGCGGCCGACGGCCGTGCGGCTCGGCTGGTCGCAACCCTCGGCGGGGCCCAATGTACCGCTCGTGTCGCTCGACAATGCCAGCCTGAGTGCTGTTGCCGGCAAGCGTTGGCAGGTCGTGCTTTACGTAGACAACAACGCCAATGGCACGATGGTGCCGATGATCGACTGCCGGTTCACCAACGCGGGCAAGACGATCGAAGAAACCCGCGTGCTCGTTCCGGCGCTGGGAGCCGGCGTTCGCGCCGGTCTCCTGATCTACGGACCCAAGACCGACCTGTTCGTCGATCGTGCCCAGTGCCGGATCGTTTCGCCCTAGGACGGTCTATCCCTGCACCGAGTAGCCGCCGTCGACGGTGATGGCGGCGCCGGTGACATAGTCCGACGCGTGGCTCGCAAGGAAGACAGCGATACCTGCGAAGTCGTCGGGCGTACCCCAACGACCGGCCGGCGTCCGCTTCAACACCGAATCATGCAGCGCCGGCACGTCGTGTCGCGCGCGCTGGGTCAGCGCCGTATCGATCCATCCCGGCAGGATGGCGTTGACCTGGATATTGTCCCTGGCCCACGCGGTCGCCATCGCCTTCGTCATCTGAACGATGCCGCCCTTGCTCGCCGCATAGGCCGTCGTGAAGGAGGCGCCGAAGATCGACATCATGGAGCCGATGTTGATCATCTTGCCGGCGCCGGCCTTCTTCATTTCGGGATAGGCGGCGTGGCTGCACAGGAAGGCGCTGGTCAGGTTGCTGTCCATCACCTGGTGCCATTCCGCAAGGGTGTATTCCTGCGGCTGCTTGCGGATGTTGATGCCGGCATTGTTGACCAGAATGTCGAGCCGGCCATGTTGCTTGACGGTGTCGGCGATCAAGGCGCGGCACGAGTCTTCCTTCAGCACGTCGACCGCGATGGCGCTCGCTTTGCCGCCTAGGGCTTGAAGTTCTTTGACGGCGGCATCGTTCTTCGCGGCGTTGCGTCCGGCGACCACCACAGCGGCACCGGCTGCTGCCATACCCTTCGCCATGCCGAGACCAATGCCGCCATTGCCGCCGGTGAGGATGGCCACCCGGCCCGAAAGATCGAACAGTTTCATTGCTCCCCCCGGTTCGTATCAGTCTGTATAGCGAACCTGTACAACCGGAACAGCGCAACCGAAAGCGGCTCAAGCCGTTGATCTCAGCCAACGAGACGAGTTCGCGGCTCGACGGCCGGGCTGACCGGCGGGCAGCGGACAAGGGTGGCGGCGGTCGCAAGACCGCCGCCATTTTATCGTCGAATGTTCCCTATCTTTGTCAGGGGCCGGACTTGGTCGGCGCTCCATCTTCCTCGAGCGGCGGCGCCTGAAGGCGCTGCTGCGCCTTCTTCACGTCGGCGAACAGACTGTGCTCGCCTTCGTTCATGCCTTCCTCGCTGGCCACCTGGAGAAGGCGGGCATCGAGTTCCCACTGTTTCAGAATCTTGGTCTTCTCGATCACGTCGAGATCGCGGCTGTCCACGACATCGGCGGGATGCCGGAATACGCTGCTGGGATTCGACAGGGCCTTCTTCTTGTCTTCGGCGCTGATCATGATGCCTCCGCTTTCTGTCTACGCAGCAACGGAGTTCCGACCAGCCGAGTTCCCGTAGTTTACTTCTTCCCCACAGGGGGGCTGTCAGACGTGCCGTTCTGCTTCTCCCGGGCAGCATCCTTGTCGATCAGGGTGAGCAGATCGTCGGGCAAAGGCTCGTTCGTGATCTCGTCGTACATCGCATGGAGCTGCTTCTGCAGCCACATGTCGAAGGGACGCTCGCCTGTCTTGGGGGCGGGACGATCCGAAGGCGGGCGCCCGCCGCCCGCCTTGCTGGTGTCATCGGCCATTACATGCTCCCCGGAGGTAGAAGACTCCGCGGGACCCTGCTCGACCCATGCCACTCTCCCCCTGAAATCGCCCATGGCCATTTCACACTCAACTGAAGTGTTTGAAAAGGGGCACGGTTAACGCGTCGTCGCCCGAGGCTCTTCGCTGTTCTGCACGGTGCCGCCACGGACTTCCTCCGCCGGCTGGCGCGTATCGCCTTCCAGAAGGAGCCGCTCGAGAGTATCGCGTGCGCGGGAAATACGGCTCTTCACGGTGCCGACCGAGACACCCGTATGTTCGGCGATCGTCTCGTAAGGCAGTCCCTCGAGCACGGCGAGCAGCAATGCCTCGCGCTGCGCGGAAGCAAGCTTGCCGAACGCGTTCATGAATTCACGCATGATCAACCCGCTGTCCTGATGAGCTGGATGGGAAAGCGATTCGGCAATCGCAGTGTCCACAGGCACCGTCGGGCGACGACGGCGCAGGCCGGAAATGAATTCGTTGCGCTGAATGCGGAACAGCCAGGCAGCCAAGTTGGTGCCGGGCTGGAAACTGTGACGGCCGGTCAGCGCCTTGACCACTGTATCGTGCACGAGGTCGTCGGCCGCATCGCGGTCACGCGTCAGTGAGAGAGCGTAGATCCGCAGGCGGGGCAGGACAGTCTTCAGTTGCTCGTGAAAGTCGAGAACGGTCTGGTCCTGCTGAATCTGCGCCGTCATTGTTCTCTCTCCTCGGTAATTGCGTCCTACCTCGAACAAATGACTGAGCTTGCTTTTGGTTACAGGCACGGGGGATCTTATTTTCTAAGTATTTGATATTGCTGGATAAATTTGTGAAGATTTATTGTAGTTTTTCCGAGAGATACTTGCGCGCCCGCGATACTCGCGCCTTGAGCGTGCCGACTGAACAACCACACAGGCTGGCTGCTTCCTCATAAGAAAAACCACCTGCGCCCACGAGCACCAAGGCTTCACGCGACTGGGGGCTGAGCTTCCACAATTCTATCGAAAGCTCCTTAAGAGCGAGCGTCGCTTCCGGATTGTCGACGGCGGGAAGCGGCGCGGCCACCTCGTCGTCAATTGTCTGCGGCCGCCGCCGCTGCGTGCGCAGGTCCGAATAGAAGCGATTGCGCATGATGGTGAACAACCAGCCCTTGAGATTGGTGCCTGGCGTGAACTGCTCGTGCTTGTCGAGGGCTGCGAGGATGGTGTTCTGCACAAGATCGTCTGCCGCCTCGCGCTCTCGGCACATGAACCGTGCGAAAGCACGAAGATCGGGAAGAAGGGCGACGATGTCTTCTTTCATCATTGTCAATGTGGGGAGCCCAAGGCTGAACGAAAGAGAAAATCGAAGGTGGCAACCGCGTCCCGATGGCAGCGTTGCCAGATGCAGATTGAGACATTGTCAACCAGAGAGGGAGTTAGCCATGAACTGGGATCGCATCGAAGGTAATTGGAAGCAGGTCACCGGCAAGGTCAAGGAACAGTGGGGCAAACTGACCGACGACGATATCAAGGTGATCGACGGCAAGCAGGAGCAGCTGGTCGGCCGCATTCAGGAGCGCTATGGCGTGGCCAAGGATGAGGCCGAGAAACAGGTGCAGAGCTGGATCGGGCGCATGTGACCGGAAAGGTTCGGAACCTGTCATTGCATTTGACGTTGTTTGAATAGAAGGTTTGACGCCTCCCAGGGAAACAAGAACCTTGGGAGGCGCAGCCATGTCCAGCTTCATCGCCCCTAATGGTTCGTAGGCCTGATGGTTGGTAGGATGGAGCGCTGGGCGCGCTGTGAGCGTCCGATTTCGGGTGCTTCTCAGGGATTAAGGCTATTGAGTGAGAGGGAGAGCGCTGTGGCGGAAGGGCAGGTAGCGACCAAGAAAATGTCCGAGGCGATCACCAGGACGTTGCCGTTTCTGCGTCGCTATGCGCGGGCAGTTACCGGATCGCAGCAGCAGGGAGATGAATGGGTTCGGCTTTGCGCCGAGGTTGCCGTGCAGCAGCCCGAGCTCATTGCCGAGGCCGAGGATACGAAAGTGGGCGTGTTCGCGCTGTTCCATCGACTGCGCCAACCGTTCGGCGACATTGAGGTGGCGGCCAGCGGTGGCGAGAGCGTCAGCGGCCGGTTGAAGGAATCACTGACCGACATGGCGCCGATGCAGCGTCAGGTTTTGTTGCTCACCGTTCTCGAAGGATTCACCGTAAGCGACGCGGCCCACATTCTGGGCGTGAGCGTCGATGTGGCCGAGCGCAGCCTCGAGGAGGCACGTCGGGAGCTGCAGCGCGTAGCCTCGGTGCGCGTGCTGGTGATCGAGGATGAGGCCGTCATTGCACTGGATGTGGCGGACATCGTTCGCAACGCCGGACACGAGGTCGTGGGTATCGCAGCCACCGAGAAGGCAGCGATCGACCTTGCCTCGAAGCACTCGCCGCATCTGGTGTTGGCCGATATTCAGCTTCGCGGTTCCGACAGCGGAATCTCCGCCGTCAATCAAATCATGAAATCGATGTCGGTGCCGGTGATTTTCGTCACCGGCTTCCCGGAGCGGCTGCTGACCGGCAAGCAGGTTGAGCCGGCGTTCGTGATCTCCAAGCCGTTCGATCCCGATCTCCTTCGCGCGGCTATCGCGCAGGCGCTCGATACCGTATCGATCTGACCGCGAGATCGGAGCAGATGCCGGCGCGATGGTCACTCCGGTCGACGCTGGTCGCGATTGCAGCATTGACGCTCCTGCCGATTCTCGGACTTGCCGCCTGGCAGGCCGAGCGGGAGCAGGCAGCGAAAGCTGACCTGCGGGAGGCATCGCTCACCGCTGCAGCCGACCTCGTTGGAGCGCGCTATGGCGAATTGATCGAAGCCTCGCGGCGCTTGCTTTCCGCGGCCTGCACGGCCGATGTCGTGCGCCAGAGCGCAAACATCCAGCCCGAACCTGTCGACGTCAGCCGTTGTGAATCCTACTTCACGCGCGTGCTTAGCACGGCGCCGTCGCAGTATTCCGTCATGCTGGTGACGGACGACCAGGGTGTCGCGCGTTGTGCCAGTCAGCCCACGGCAGTGGGCATGAGCTTCGCCGACCGCGATATCTTCCAGCAGGTGCGTTCTTCTGGCCAATTCGCGATGGGCGAACAAGTCGCAAGCCGCCTTGGACCGAATACGATCATTCCGGTGGCATTGCCGATCGCGAGCGATGGCGCCTTTCGCGGCATGTGCGCGGTCGGCATCACGCTCAAGGCCCTCGGCGACATTGCGGCCGCACCATCGTCAGGCTCGATCGGGGCAGCGGTCGTTGCCCGTGATGGGGCAACGATAGGCGGCGATCCGGTGGCAATGCGCCGGCTGCCGATGTCGTCTCGTCTTGCGGCATCGATTACCGGCGGCCAGTTGGACTTTTCCGAGTACGGACGGGATAGCTCTCTCTATCAGTTTCGCGTCCAGCCAATCACCGGCAGCACTCTCTTTGCGGTGACATCCGTGCCGATCCCGGACGGCATTACGGGATTGACCGAGGGTTGGGCGGCTTTCGGGCTGTTTGTACTGGCCGTGATTATCGTATTGCTGGTGGTCTGGTTGAGCGCCAATCGCTGGTGTGTGCAGCCGCTGCGGTATATCCAGACCTTCGCCGAGAAGGTGGCGCGGGGCGAAGAGGCCAAGTTTGCACCGCCTCATGCCTGGTCGCCGGAAATGGCCTCGATTGGCGCAGGCGTCTCGGCCATGGCGGAGGCGATCGCCAGCCGTGAAGCCGAACTGCGGGCCGGCCTCGAACAACGCGACCATATGCTGCGCGAGATCCACCATCGCGTGAAGAACAACCTCCAGATGATCTCGAGTCTGCTCAACCTACAGGCCGGCGAGATCAGGTCGCCGCGAATCCGGCGCTTCTTCGGCGACGCACAAAATCGCGTACTCACGCTTTCGATCCTGCACCGGCATCTCTACGAGCGTTCGAGCTGGTCACTGGTCGACTTTCAGCAGTTCATCAGCGATCTGGTGCGTCAGATCTCGGTGGGCCGCCGGGGTGCCGAACGGCAGGCGCCGCGCTACCATATCCGCGCGCCCATCATGGCGGTGGGACCCGACACGGCAATTCCCGTCGGCCTCATCGTGACTGAGGCCGTGAGCATCGCGCTCACTCACGATTTCGAGGGCGTGGCGTCGCCGGAAGTGCGAATCGAGACGATCGAGAAAGACGGACAGGTGGAGCTGGTGATCGAGGACAATGGCCTGAGACGCGATGCCGGTACCCTCGGTCCCGATGGTCGTGGCGGCTTCGGTCTCACGTTGATCCGAGGGCTGGCCATGCAGCTTGGCGGCGAAGCCACGATCTCGGTCAAGGAGGGTGGGGGCAGCCGTATTGCCGTCGTCTTCCCGGCGCCCGGCGCCGACGAGGGAGAGGATGTCTAATCTTCTCAGATCCGCACGCTCGATCGGCATCGTCGTCGGATTGACGATCGCCGTGTTGATCGCGAGCGGAATCATGCTCGCCGTCACCCATTCCAAGTCGGCCGCGCGACAGCAGCGGCTCGTGGTCAGTAATTACGAGACGATGGCCTTGATGCGCGACATGGTGATCGCGCTGCAGGATGCCGAGATCGGCCAGCGCGGCTATCTGCTGTCCGGCGATGCGACCCGGCTGGAGCCGTATGAGCGGGCGCGCGTGCGCATCGAGTCGGGCCTGCGGCAACTCGAGGCGTCCGTGGTCGGCAATCTCGATGCCACACGGCAGTTCCGCGAGTTCGCTACACTCGCGGGGGAGAAGCTCGAACAGCTCAACGCCACGGTCGGTGCTTACCAGCTCTACGGCCGCGAGGCCGCACTGGCGCTCGATCGGACCGGCGCAGGCCGCGCGATGATGGGGCAGGTGCGCCTGCTGGGCGATTCCTTCATCGAGGGCCAGCGTCTTCTCCTGGCGAGCCAGCTTGCGGCGCTGCGTTCGGAGCAGGAACAGGCCGACATTGCGGGCCTCCTGGTGATGGCAGGCGCTTTCATGTGTCTCGTCGCCGGCATTTATATCGTCGTCCGCGGTGCCGGCCGACTCGAGCGAACGCAGCAGGACCTGACCGCAAGGTCGCGGCTGCTGCAGATGACCCTGGAGAGCCTGCAGGACCCGATCTTCGTGCTCGATGCACAGGGCATGCTCGTGGCCTGGAACCGCGCATTCACCCAGCTTGCCGCATGGGATCCGGCCAAGCAGGCGCCGCTGACGCGCGATCAGCTGCTGTCCGATCGCTCGCCGGCGACGCGCGCCTTGCTTCAGCCGCTTGGCTTCGGCGCAGTGTCGGCCGATGCCGCCTCCGAAGACCGCACGTCGGTGGTGCGGGTATCGCACGACGGCAGGGACTTCGAGGTTTTTCGCGGTGAGATGGAGGGCGGTGGAGACGTCATCCGTTGCGTCGACATCACAGAGAAGCTGCGCGACGAAACGGCCCTGCGCCAGGGGCAGAAGATGGAGGCCACCGGCCAGCTCACCGGCGGCATGGCGCACGACTTCAACAACATCCTCCAGGTCATCAGAGCCAATCTCGATCTGCTGAAAGGGGAGCTTGGTGGCCACGAGGCGGGGCTCGCGCGTGTCCAGACTGCGACTGCCGCTGCCGATCGCGGGGCGCGGCTCACACAGCAATTGCTGGCGTTCGCGCGCCGCCAGCCCCTGGCGCCGCAGCCGACGAACGTCGCCCACTTGATCGGCGACCTTGCCGATTTGCTGCGCCATTCGTTGGGCGAGCGCATCGCCATCGAGTTCAAGGTGGCGGACAATCCGTGGAACGCCAGGATCGATCCAAGCCAGCTTGAGAATGCCATCCTGAACCTGTCCATCAATGCGCGAGACGCCATGCCGGAAGGCGGTACCGTCCGCGTGGAAGTCTCGAACGCCACCTTGGATCGTCGCTACGCCGCCCTGCATCCGGACGTGACACCCGGCCCCTACGTGTTGGTGGACGTCAGCGACACGGGCAGCGGCATGCCACCGGAAGTCGTCGCCCAGGCCTTCGATCCATTCTTCACCACCAAGAGCGACGGCAAGGGAACGGGCCTGGGACTGAGCATGGTGTACGGCTTCGTGCGCCAGTCGAATGGTCACATCCGGATCGACAGCGCGATCGGGCAGGGTACCAGCGTGAAGCTCTATCTGCCTCGGACCCAGGACGCCGTCGTCGAGGACGACGTGGTCGCAGCGACGATCCTGACAGGCAGCGAGCGCATCCTGGTTGTCGAAGACAGCGACGACGTGCGGCATGCCGTCGTCGATATGCTCACAGGATGGGGTTACCGCGTCGTTTCTGCCGAGAATCCCGACGTTGCCGCGGCACTGTTCGAGAAGGATCCGGCCTTCGACTTGTTGTTCACCGATGTCGTGATGCCTGGGACAATGACGGCAATCGAGCTTGCCGAACTGGTTCAGAAGCAGCGACCAGGGATTGCCGTGCTGCTGACCTCCGGCTTCGCCCGCGACCTCGTTCCGGATTTCAGCCGTATGGGCTATCCGCTGATCCCCAAGCCCTACAGCAGTGAGGCGCTGGCGGCGCGCGTACGCGCTGTCCTGGCCGCGCGCCGGCCGCGAGCAGCGGCCAAGCCGGAGGCTGCACCGTCTGCAGCGACCCCGAAAGCGCCGGCGTTTACCGATCGTCCGAGGCACATTCTTCTCGTGGAGGACGAGATCGTCCTGCGTATGTCCACCACGGACATGCTCGAGCAGATGGGGTGCGTCGTGTCCGGCGTCGGGACCGGAGAGCAGGCCCTGGAGCTGCTGGCGAAGGACGGGAAGTACGATCTCCTTCTGACCGACCTCGGCTTGCCCAGCATGAGCGGGGAGGAATTGGCGAATCGAGTCCGCCAGCAGTACCCGGCTCTGCCGGTGGTAATAGCCAGCGGTTACGGTCCGTCGGGGCCCCTAGTCGAGGGTACGCAGTTCATCTCCAAGCCCTATTCGGCCATCGATCTCCAGCAGGCACTGGACCACGCGGCGAGGAGAGCGGCCGCCTGATTTCGCGTGTCGCGTGCAACCCTGGGCCGTTTTATGGCGTTTCTTCGGCAAGCGGGGAATGTCAAAGGCTGGAGGGGCAAGATGGAATCCAGGCAAGTTCCCGACGCCACGCACGCGTCGAACACGTCGTCGGACGAGGCGTCGCGCAACCCACTGGCGGGCGAGCTCCTAGATCTCTACGTCGCGATGATCGTCGTGATCCCTCTCGCATTCTTTCTGAAATCGCTGTGGTCATTCTGAGGCGGCAACCTCGGCTGCTGCCCCTCGTTGTTGATCCGACGGTTTCACAAGGAGGTTTTCGATGCGTTCACTCGCCGTTCTTGCCGCGTGTGCCGGCCTTGCCATCGGCGCGCTGCCCGTCGCCGTCAACGCACAGGCGTCGGGCCAGACCACCACTCAGAACGACGTGAAGACGATCTGGGAAAAGTTCAAGGGTAGCTGGAATCAGACCAAGGGTGCAGTGAAGGAGCAGTGGGCCAAGCTCACTGACGATGACCTGCTCGCCATTGAGGGGCGGCGCGATCAGCTGGTCGGCAAGATCCAGACCCGCTACGGCATTTCGAAGGAAGAGGCAGAAGCCCAGGTGAGCACCTGGGAGCAGCGTCGCTTTCGCGACATGTAAGGACATGTGAGGTCTCGCGCTGCACCAGGTCAAGGAGAGAAAACATGAAGCGTCACATTCATCTGGCGACGCTTGTCGGCGTGATGGGATTGGTCGCGGCAACCGCTGCCGTTGCCCAGGTCCCGCAATTCCGTGACGAGAAGACCGGCAAGGTCTGGACGCCGGAAAACGTGAGCAAGGACAACCAGACCCCTCAGCAGCAGGCGGCGACGCCGGCAACGCCGGCGGATAAAGCTTTCGATCCGAACAGCCAAGCCGTGACGATGCCGCCCGTGGTCCAGCGGCCGCGCGGCAACTTGATGGGCACTGTGCCGATCACCGCCGGCCCGACGGTACCGATCGCCACGCTCGATGGCGCATGGCTGCAGGCGGTGCCGCAGCAGAACTGGCTGTCCGCGATCTACGTGACCAACAACAGCGCAGGCGTCGTCGATGCCGTGGTGAGCTGCCTGTTCACCAATGGCGGCCGACCCGTCCAGGAAGTTCGGGTGGTGGCACCACCGTCGGGGCCTGGCGAGCGCTGGGGCATGCCGGTCTACGGTCCGCGCGTAGAGATCTTCGTTGATCGCGTGACCTGTCGATTGGTCTCGCCGCCGTAGCGATCTAGGGCCCCGTTTCACCGCAGGTCGAAACGGGGCCAAGCGTTCCACTTTCCGGCAAAGCCCGCTACCTTCGCCTCTCGGGGGAAGAAGGATAGCGCATGCGTAGCATTGGAATTGGACGGCGGACTGCACTTGCAGGCAGCGCGGCATTGGCGGGCGCCTCATTGATCAGGCCGCGCGAAGCGCGGGCGGCCAAGGCGCTGACGGTGGTGCTCGAATCCGAGGTCACGATCCTCGATCCCCACGTTATCACCGCCACAATCACGCGAACGTTCGGGCTGCATGTCTTCGACATGCTGTTTGCCATGAACGAGAAGGGCGAGATCAAGCCGCAGATGGTCGAAGGCTACGAGGCGAGCCCCGACAAGCTTACCTGGACCTTCGTGCTGCGCGACGGCCTGAAGTGGCACGACGGAAATCCGGTGACGGCCGAGGATTGCGTCGCATCCCTGAAGCGTTGGTCTGTCCGCGATCCGCTGGGCAAGATGCTCATGACGGATACGGAGATGCTCGATGCCAAGGATCCGAAGACGATCAGATTGGTCCTCAAGCAGCCGTTCCCGTTGCTTCTCGATGTACTGGGCAAGCCCAATGCGCCCTTGCCCGTAATGATGCCGGCACGGCTCGCGGCAACGCCGGCGGACCAGCGCATCGGCGACCCGGTCGGCTCGGGCCCGTTCCGGTTCCTCAAGGATCAATGGCGGCCGGGCAATGCGATGGTCCTTGAGCGCAACCCGGCCTATGTACCGCGTAAGGAGGCACCGGATTTTCTGGCCGGCGGCAAGGACGTCAAGATCGACCAGCTCGTGCTTCGCGTCATGCCCGATCAATCGACGGGCGCCAACGCGTTGATCGCCGGCGAAATCGACTACATGCAGTATCTGCCTTTCGACATGCTGCCGATCCTTGAGAAGGAGAAGAGCATCAAGTTGATGGGCCTGGGCGGTATCCACCAGTTCCAGGGAAATTTCCGCCTGAACCATGCCTTCCCGCCGTTCGACAATCCGGCGGTGCGCAAGGTTCTATGGAAGCTGGTCGATCAGCACGCGACGCTGACGGCAATCGGCGTACCCGACAAATACCAGACGAAGGACTGCTCCTCTTTCTGGATGTGCGGCACGCCACTTTCAACTGACGCAGGGGCGGGCGCGGCGAAGGTCGACCTGGCGGCGGCCAAGGCCGAGCTTGCAGCCTCGGGTTACAAGGGCGAGCCGGTCATCATTCTTGAAGTCGCAGGTTCGATCAGCCAGACCGCCTCGCGTGTGCTCGTCCAGAACATGCGTGATGTTGGCTTCACCGTCGAACAGCAGCCGCGCGATTGGCCGACCGTACTGGCGCGTCGCGCCAAGAAGGACGGCTGGTCAATGTTTCCAGTCTACTCCAACGGCACCGACATGTATTCGCCGCTGACGCACTTCTATGTGGCGGCGACATGCAACGACTTCCCCGGATGGTCCTGCGACACTCGGATACCCGACCTGCTCCAGGCGTTTACGCGCGCCAGCACGCTGGACGAGCGCAAGAAAATTGCCGCCGATATTCAGGTGCTTTCCTACGAGCTGGTGCCCTCTCTCATGTGGGGACAGTTCACCATCCCCGCAGGCTATCGAACCGAACTCAAGGGGCTGATCCAGTCGTCCTATCCGATGTTCTGGCAGGTCGATAGGTAGTCCTGTGCGGGAACTGACGATACCTCCTCACGTTGTCGTGCCGGGATGTAAAGTACATCCTAAGGAGGTATCGGATGCTGAAGCGGTTGGTGCCCGTGCTTGTCGCGGCCGTAGCCCTCGGCGCGTGCGCGACCGAGACGCGTGTCGTGGTGGCGCCGGATGATGCGTGTGCGACCTATGGCTTCAGAGTCGGTACGGCGGCCTACGATCAGTGTCGGGCGCGCGAATATTCGGCGCGCCAACAGGGCAGGGTCGTCGTCGGCTATTCGGAGCCGCAGATCTACGCCGACGCTCAGGCAGCTTGCCGGGCTTACGGCCTTGTGCCTTACGACCGGACCTACGACGTCTGCGTACAGCGGGAGTATGCGGCCCGGCGTCCGGTCTGACGCTTCATCGATTGTGGACGGAGTATAGATGTCAGTAACGCATAACCCCGTCCGCTCTCGTTACGAGATGCCGACCGAGCATGGTCTGGCGATCGCCGAGTATCGCCAGCAGGGCGACGGGCTCGTCTTCACGCACACGGAGGTACCTCCGAAGGACCAGGGGAAGGGCTTGGCTGCGAAGCTCGTCGATGCGGCTCTCAAAGATACGCATCGCCGTGGCCTAAAGATCGTGCCTGCCTGCAGCTACATCGTTGCCTATGTGCGCCGTCATCCCGAGTTCGACGACAGCGCGCGATGATGTTCGATCTCTGCGCTAGCCGCCGTAGGGAAAGAGGAAGTACCAGGCGAGTGCAAGCGCCACGACCGCGCCGATCGACGAGGCCAAAAGGATCATGAAGATGCGTCCGCTGACAAGGCCACTGCGCGCTTCGGTCGGGGAGAGTTCGCGTTTCATCGGCCCTCCTTAAGGGTTGTGAACTGCCACTTGATCAACGTCCCCGGCACCGAAGCGGTTGCCACTTCGGCAACCACCCCGAATCGGCCCGCGTTAATTGCTCGACCTATCAAACAGGGAGCGAGCGATGTTGTATTGGGCGCTGATGTTTCTGGTAATCGCGATAGTGGCGGGCGTTTTCGGCTTCGGCGGAATTGCCTCGGCCGCGACGGGCATGGCGCAGATCCTGTTCGTCATCGCGCTGGTGCTGTTCGTCGTCAGCCTGTTCGCAGGCTTTGTTCGTCGCAACAGCCCTTAGGCTGCAGCGGTCGCGATGAAGTGGCGGCGAAGCGCGGCGCGCGCTGCGTTGCCGGCTTCGCGGTCCCAGCAATTCACGATCGCCACCCGGAAACCGCCGGGTGGCATGGCATGGCGGTGAGGAGCCAGTCCCTCGTGAAAAGTGATCTGGACGCTTGAAATGCCAGACTGTTGCTCGATGCCGCGCACCATCTCGGCAGGCGGATGACGGTATTGCGGACCATGCGGCAGGAAAAGAACCACGCTGTATCCCAGCCGCCTGTCGCGATCGTCGTAGCGCCACACCTTGTGGGTGTAGAGTTCGATCAGGGCCTCGATCCAGGGATCGCCGCCGTAGAGATCGGGCCATTGATCGGCAAAGCGCAGATGCACTTCGATGATGCGACCGCCGATCGTTTCGAGGTTGACCATGCCAGTGTAGCCCGCGAGGTGCTGCCGGCACCAGTTGGCTCCCCAGGTTTCGACAGCGGGCTCGGCTGAAGAAGCGACTTCCCAATGATCGAACGTACCGTCGCCGGAAGCCAATCCGCGGGCGTGGCGCCACCATGTCGGGGAACCATCGACGAGCGCGACGTCGCTGCTGATGTGGTCTCCTTCGAGGAGGGCCATCCACATGTGGCCCGGCTGGTATGCGGCTTCGTAATCGGCGGCCGAGCGCAAGGTTCGGCTGCCCACGCCCATCCCCTTCAGGTTGTAGAGCGGCTTGGAAAAGACCGGATAGCGATGAGGCGCCACCCCATGCGGTGCCGCGTCCAGCCCCTGTCGAAGCGCTACTTCCAGCTTGTCGTAAACCCAGCGATGCCGTGGATTCCAGGTCCAGGCGTCGCTGTCCTCAGTCGGTATGAGAGTGTCCGGAGGGCAGGGCACCCTCTCGAAATATTGAGTACGCCAGGGATCGATCTCGCAAATCGGCACTTGCTTGCCTCGGGTGGACGCGTCGACGTTGCGAGCGTGACGGCGCGACCGCGCTCTTGCAACCGGACAGTGGGCTACCAAGTTAGGACCTGCGGAGGTTTCGTGCCTGATCCGACCACGCCTGAACTGCAAGCAAACGATCTCGACGGCCTCCGGCGGTTCCTGTCGATTCGTTCGCATACCGAGGGACTTGCTGCGCCGCTGTCGGCGGAAGACCAGACAGTCCAATCGATGCCCGATGCCAGCCCCACCAAATGGCACCTTGCGCACACAACCTGGTTCTTCGAAACCTTCGTGCTGCGGCCGCATGTCGGCGGCTACCGGGTGTTCGACCCCGCTTACGAGTATCTCTTCAATTCGTACTACGAGGCCGTGGGGCCGCGACATCCCCGCCCGCAGCGCGGCTTGATCACGCGTCCCGGCGTGGACGATGTGATGGCCTATCGCCGTCATGTCACCGAGGCGATGGCTGCCTTCCTCTCTGCTGGCAATGCCAGCAACGTGGGCGACATTGTCGAGCTCGGCCTGCAGCACGAACAGCAGCATCAGGAATTGATCCTGATGGACATCAAGCATGCCTTTTCGCTCAATCCGCTGAAGCCTGCTTATCGCTCGTCGTCGGCGCGAACTGGCGCTGCGGGAGGATTGGGGTGGCGCGAGTTTGAATCGGGGCTGGTCGAGATCGGCCACGATGGACAGGGGTTTGCCTTCGACAACGAGGGGCCGCGCCATCGCACCTGGGTCGATGCCTTTGCGTTGGCGCTCCGGCCGGTGAACTGCGGTGAGTTCCTGGGCTTCATCGAGGATGGTGGCTATCGGCGGCCCGAGTTCTGGCTGTCAGCGGGTTGGGATTGCGTGAGGCAGCGCGACTGGCAGGCGCCGCTCTATTGGGAACAGCGCGACGGCGCCTGGATGATCTATACGCTCTCGGGGCTTGAGCCACTCGATCGCTCAAGGCCGGTCTGTCACGTCAGCGGCTTCGAGGCTGCGGCCTTTGCGAAGTGGGCCGGCAAGCGCTTGCCGCGTGAAGCCGAATGGGAAGTGGCCGCATCCTCGCTCGACGGCATTGGCGAGGTCTGGGAATGGACCGCCAGCCCTTACGTTGCCTACCCCGGCTATAGCGAGCCGCCGGGCGCGATTGGCGAATACAACGGCAAGTTCATGGCCAACCAGATGGTGCTGCGCGGCGGTTGTACCGCAACTCCGCAAGGCCATGCCCGCGCGACCTACCGCAACTTCTTCCCGCTCGATGCGCGCTGGATGTTCGGCGGCATTCGCCTTGCAGAGGACCTTCGATGAATCTCCCTATCGCAACGCTTGAACGCCCTGATGTAACCGCGCGCGAGGAGTTCCGAAACGCGGTCATCTCGGGACTCAGTTCGACACCGCGCGCTATTCCCGCTCGCTTTCTCTACGATGCTCGCGGCTCCGCGCTCTTCGACGAGATCTGCGAGTTGCCCGAGTACTATCCGACGAGAACCGAAACGGCGATTCTCGGCCGATGCGCCGCCGAGATCGCGCAGCGTGCCGGGCAGGATTGCGTGTTGGTCGAGTTCGGTAGCGGCTCCAGCGTGAAGTCGCGTCTGCTGCTGGACGCAATGTCCGATCTCGATGCCTACGTGCCCATCGATATCTCGCGCGAGCATCTGGACGAGACGGCCGCACGGTTGCGCCGCGATTATCCCGGGCTGCGTGTCGAGCCGGTGTGTGCCGACTATATGGTGCTCGATGGCTTGCCGGCCTTCATCAACGGCGCCCGGCGTATCGGCTTCTTTCCCGGGTCGACCATCGGCAACCTCACGCCCGAAGAAGCGACGGCCTTTTTGCGCCGGGCCCGCCGGCTGCTGCGCGACGACGGCGCGCTGATCCTTGGCGTGGACCTCAAGAAGGATTCGCAGAGGCTACACGATGCCTATAACGATTCGGCCGGCGTGACGGCTCAGTTCACGCTCAATCTCTTGCGCCGGATGAACCGGGAGCTCGACGCCAACTTCGATCTCGCGGCCTTCGCTCACGAGGCCTTCTACAGTCCGGACGAAGGCCGTATCGAGATCTACTTTCGCAGCCTGCGTTCGCAGACAGTGACCGTAGCGGGACGCCGCTTCTTCTTCGCCGCAGGAGAGCGAGTTCATACGGAGTATTCATACAAGTACGACGATGCCGGGATTGCTGCTCTGGCCCAAAGCGGCGGCTTTGCCATTGCGAAGACTTGGACCGATCCAGAGCATCTGTTCGCCGTTGCCTGGCTGCAGGCCGCTGCCTGAGTCATCTGGCGACAAGAAGGTTCCACAAACAAGCAGCCCGCCCCCGAGGTCTCTCGAGGACGGGCTTTGCGACTAGATAGGGGAGAAAGGCGCCGCCGAAGCGGGGGCAGAGGCGACGCATACTTATCCAGTCACGGCACATCAACGAGGGCGCCCCTGTGGAAGTTGCAGAAAAATGCTCGGAAAGATCAGATCTCCTTAAGCGTCTGATTTTCAGTCACTAATTCCCGTTCGTGGGAGCCTAAAGAGGGTGCCACCACTTGCCGGCCAGGACGACACCGGCGGAAAGCAGGCGCCTGTCACCTTCGAGACGCTCGCCAATCGAATCGGCGTAGTCGAACTTGCCAGCGGCGATAGTGATTACCGTGGCTTCGCCGACGCTGCCGACCTTGAGGGTGCCGAGCTCCGGACGGTTGATCGCCTTGGCGGCATTCACGGTGGCGAGCTTGATGACCGTCGGCAGGTCGACGCCGAGGCAGAGGAACTTCGACATGGTGGTCAGCAAGTCGAAGGCTGGACCTTCGATCGAGATCACATGGACGTCGGAGGAAATGACGTCGGGTAGGAAGCCTGCCGCCAGCATCTTGCGTGTCGTGCCGAAGCCGAACGAGCCGCCGCCATGGCCAATATCGAAGATCACGCCACGCTGGCGTGCCGCCAGGATCTCGTCGCGCACCTGGCCGTCGGGGCGGACGGGTGCGTTGGGGAAGGGGCGGAAGCAGTGGGTCAGGATGTCCCCCGGACGGAGACGGCTCACCACCTCGTGCCGCGACGGCGGCGGCGCATCGAGATGAGCCATCAGCGGCAAGCCGACTTCCTCGGCGACGTCCAGGGCGATGTCGAGCGGCATGATGCCGGAATCGCCGCTGGCCGACTTGCCGACGCGCACCTTCACGCCGAGCACCAGATCCTTGTGCTCGCGCGCCACCCGCGCCGCTTCGCGCGCGTCGAGCAGGCGCATGTCGGCGCTCTCGCCCACCATCACGGTCTTCGAGAAGGCGAAGATGCCGGGGAAGGAGACGTTGAGGAACGGCAGGATGCGGACCGGGGAGGTCTCGATCACGTGTTTGCGGAAGCCGTGGAAGTTGCCCGGGCCCGCACTGCCGGCATCGATGAAGGTCGTGACGCCGCCGGAGCGCGCCACCAGCTCGGCCTCGACGCCGAGCGAGGTGCCGCCCCAGTAGACGTGCGTGTGCAGGTCGATCAGGCCGGGCGAGACGATCTTACCCTCGACGTTGCGGGTGTCTTTGCCGGTGAGGCCGTCGCCGATCGCGGCGACCTTGCCGCTCGCGAAGGCGATGTCCGTCACCTTGTCGATCCCTTGTGAGGGATCGACCACGCGGCCGCCCTTGAGGACGAGATCGTTCATCTCAGCCCCCAACCTGGTCGACATTGCGTACGGCGCCGTGTGCCGCCGACGTTGCCAGGGCTGCATAAGCACGCAGCGCTGCCGAGACCTTGCGGTCGCGCTTGGGCTTCCACGCCTCGCGGCCCTTGGCCTTCATCGCTGCCCGCCGGGCCTCGATCTCGGCCTCCGGAACGGCCAGCGCGATGGAGCGGGACGGGACGTCGATCTCGATCGGATCGCCATCCTGAACCAGACCGATCGTGCCGCCCGATGCCGCTTCCGGCGACATGTGACCGATCGACAGGCCCGACGATCCACCGGAGAAGCGGCCATCGGTGATCAGCGCACATTGCGCTCCAAGCCCGCGCGCCTTGATGGCGCTGGTCGCCGCCAGCATCTCCTGCATGCCCGGCCCGCCCTTGGGGCCTTCATAGCGGATCACCACGACGTGCCCGGCGGCGACCTTGCCGGCATGGATGGCTGCGGTGGCGTCGTTCTCGCTGTCGAACACGATCGCCTTGCCCTTGAACTTGAGCACGCTCGGATCGATGCCGGCGGTCTTCACGATGCAGCCGTCGGTCGCCAGGTTGCCGTAGAGCACGGCGAGGCCACCGTCCTGGCTGTAGGCGTGCTCGAAGTCGCGGATGCAGCCGTTGGCCCGGTCGAGATCGAGTTCGGGATAACGCTTGTTCTGCGAGAATGCCTGCGTGGTGCGCACGCCGCCGGGGGCGGCGCGATAGAAGGTCTTCACGCCTTCGTCGGCGCCGTTGCCGACGTCCCAACGCTTCAGCGCATCGCCCATGGTCGCGGAATGGACTGTCGCGACATCGCGATGGATCATGCCCTTGCCGTCGAGGATGCCGAGCAGCGCCATGACGCCGCCGGCGCGATGCACGTCCTCGATGTGCCAGAGCTGCGAGGAGGGGGCGAGCTTGGAGAGATGTGGCGTGACGCGCGAGAGGCGGTCGATGTCCTTCATGGTGAAGGGGATCTCGCCCTCGAAGGCGGCGGCCAGCAGATGCAGTACGGTGTTGGTCGAGCCGCCCATGGCGATGTCGAGCCGCATGGCGTTCTCGAACGCCTTGAAGTTGGCGATCGAGCGCGGCAGCACCGAAGCATCGTCCTTGCCATAGTGCTGTTTGGTCAGCTCGACGATGCGCCGGCCGGCCTCGAGGAACAGCTCGCGACGGTCGGCATGGGTGGCGAGGACGGTGCCGTTGCCCGGCAGCGACAGGCCGAGCGCTTCGGTGAGGCAGTTCATCGAGTTGGCGGTGAACATGCCGGAGCAGGAGCCGCAGGTCGGGCAGGCCGAGCGTTCGTAGACCTCGACGTCTTCCTTTGCCACGCCCGGCTTGTAGGCGGTCAGCATGGCGTCGATCAGGTCGACCTTGATATCCTGGCCCTTCCAATTGACCTTGCCGGCTTCCATCGGACCGCCCGATACGAAAATCGCCGGCACATTGAGGCGCATCGCGGCCATCAGCATGCCGGGGGTGATCTTGTCGCAATTGGAGATGCAGACCATCGCGTCGGCGCAATGGGCGTTCACCATATACTCGATGGAATCGGCGATCAGGTCGCGCGAGGGCAGGGAATAGAGCATCCCCTCGTGGCCCATCGCGATGCCGTCGTCGACGGCGATGGTGTTGAACTCCTTGGCGACGCCGCCGGCCCGCTCGATCTCGCGCGCGACCATCTGGCCGAGATCCTTGAGGTGGACGTGGCCGGGGACGAACTCCACGAAGGAATTGACGACCGCGATGATGGGTTTCTCGAAATCCGCATCGGTCATGCCGGTGGCGCGCCACAGGGCGCGGGCGCCGGCCGCATGCTGGCCGCTGGTGGTTTTTGACGAACGATAGACACCCATGGTCAGGCTTCCTTCGGGCAAAGGGCATTCTGCAGACCGAGTCATTTGCCGGGGCTGGAGCCGGAAGCCAAGGGCTGTGTTTCGCAGGGAGGCGCTATTTTGCCGCTATCTCTGGCGTTTGCCGCTCCATGCCCGGCCCAGAGCGCCGGTGCGGGGCAAAACGAGGCCTTCCAGGCCGAGCCAATCGGCCATCAGCCTCAGCTCATCGCGCAACGGCTCCGCGACCGCCTTGGCCTCGATGCCCGATTCGAGGTGGGCTGCAGGGACCAGGAGCTTCGAACTGGCCCGGTCGGCCTTGAGATCGACGCGGCCGACCAGCCGGTCGCCCAGCAGGAAGGGCAGCACGTAGTAGCCGTGTTTGCGCTTGGCGACGGGCGTGTAGATCTCGATGCGGTAAAAGAAATCGAAGATGCGTTCCGTACGGTCGCGCTCCCAGATCAGCGGATCGAAAGGGGCCAGCAGGGCACGCGCCTCGACGTTGCGCGGCTGCCGCGCCTGGGGATCGAGATAGGCGGCGTGCTTCCATCCTTCGACCGATACGGGCAGCAGATCGCCAGCCTCGACCAGTTCGGCCAGCCGCGCCTTGGTATCGGCGACGGGCAGCCGGAAATAGTCGCGCAGGTCGTATTCGGTCGCCACGCCCAAGGCACGGGCGGAGATGCGCAGCAGTTCGCGCTGCGCTTCTTCCGGTGAGGGCGTCGGCAGGGCCTGCACGTGAGGTGGCAGCACGCGTTCGGTGAGGTCGTAGACCCGCTCGAAGGTGCCGCGCCTCGTGGCGGTCGTGACGATGCCGGCGAAGAACAGCCATTCGAGTGCAAGCTTGCCGTCGTTCCAGCCCCACCAGGGACCACGGCGTTCGCCGCCGTTGCCGAGATCGGATGCTGCCAGCGGTCCTTGCCGCTCGAGTTCGCGACGCACCTCTTCGATGTAGGCGCTCTTGTCGCGGTAGAATTTGGGCAACCAGCCCTTGCCGGTCCCCGCGGCGGCGCGAGCCATGCGCCACCGCAACAATGGCTGTGAGGCGAGTGGCAACAGCGATGCCTCGTGCGCCCAGAACTCGAACAGGCCGCGCCGGCTTTTGCGTCCCCAGGCGAGATCATCGAGATGGGCGCTGTCGTAGTTCCCCAGCCGCGAGAACAGAGGCAGGTAGTGAGCGCGCGTCAGCACGTTCACCGAATCGATCTGCAGCAGCCCCAGCCGGTCGATGGCGCGTTTCACATGGCCGAGATTGGAGGCTCCATCCGGCCGGGGCGTATTGAACCCTTGTGCGGCAAGGGCGATGCGGCGGGCCGAGGCGGCCGAAAGTTTTTCACGGGAGCGGGGCACGGCGCGACACTAGAGCGTATTCCGCTCGGATGTCATCGACTCTTCGGCGCATAAACGCACTGAGCGTCAGTGCTGGCAATTTGCCAGCAGGTCGCTCTAAGGCGCCATCGACCTCAACGCCTTCTCGTCGATGAAGTCGGCGAGCAGGCCGGCGCCGAGATCGGACCAGTGCACGCCGCTGTCGGAGAACAGGTCGTGCTTGTTGCCCTTGTAGGCGGCAACGACATCGTTGGAATCGATCACCAGCACGCCCATCTGGCGCGCGACCTCGGCCCCCTGACGCGAGTAGCGCAGAAGCTGCGTGTTGCGTCCTACCTCCGGCAGGCCGCCGACGATGACATAGACCGGCTTGGCGCCGTTCTTCCGGATCAGCTCGATGAACTCGCGTAGCGTGCGGTCGAAATTCTCGGCGACGACCGGGTTGATGCCGGGATCGACTGGTGGCGGTGCGGTCGCGCCGTGAGTATCGGTATGGCCGGCGGAAAAGAACCAATCGGCGGCGCCCGTATATTCGAGGAAGCGCACGATGGTCGAATTGCGCTTCAGCCATCGTCCCTGATCGAGGTGCTTGGAGAAGAGGCCGTGCTTGCCCTCGGCGAGGGCGCGTTCGAGGCTGATGCCTTCGGCCCGCAACAGCTCTTCGTTGGCTTGCTCGTTGATGCCGGAATAGATGATCACGATATCGGGCTTGAGACGCGGAAGATCGCGCTTGGCGCGGGCGACCTCCTGGCCGATCGACCACATGATGGCGCCGGCATTCAGGACCTGCGACTTCGGATTTGTCCGCGCACGGAGATTCTCTTGCAGGCGCAGGGGCCAGGCGCGGTCCGTTTCGAGGTTGTAGCAGAAGGTCGTCGAGCCGCCGTAGGCGATCACCCGATAGGCGCCCGGCGGCTTGGGCTCGATCACGTCTTCCTTGTTGCGGAAGCCGAGACTGTTGGTCTGTGAATTCGAGTTGTAGGCGTTGCTGGCGTGGATCGCGCCGAGTTCTTCGTCGTAAGTCCAGAGGCCGTAGGATTTCCCGGGAACGCCATGCTTGAAATGGAGGATGGCGTATCCTGCACCTTCGATTGCCAGGATGACGGCGACCGGAAAGCCAACGACCAGGATCAGGCTGAACAGGACCTTCTTCCAGAGCGGGAGATCTGGGCCCTTGGTCGTCTGCGCCATGAGAATACGTCGCGCCTTCATGTTGTCGATCGACTATCGGTCAAGCCGGTGGGCCGTTCAAGTTCGAGCGCGCTGTTCAATGCGTGCAACCGCCTTGGCGACGGCTTCGGCTTGCCGGTTGGAGATGTGCCCGTTGGCCTTGTACTCCTGGCAGACCTTGCGAAGGAAAGGACTTGCTGCCGCATGGGCCTCGGCGCGTTTCATGAGCGCGTCGTGGACATGTGGTACTTCGCGCCGGGCGGTGTTCCTGGCTCGATAGAGCTTGATGCCGATGGCGACGACGGCCGCCACGCCTACGACGATCAGTATCTCCGTTGGAATGCCGGTCAACGGAAGGCCATTTCTGCCCGTTGGGCCATGGCGAGCAGGGGCCGGTCATGCAGGCGCGGCGCTACGATTTGCAGGCCTACGGGCAAGCCGTCGCGGCCGGTGCCGCAAGGAACCGAAATGCCCGGCACCAGGGCGAGATTAAACAGCGGCGTGAAGACAGCGTGGCCGCGCGGACCTGCCTGCTTGTTCTCGATCACCTTAGGATAGACCTGTTCGACGGGCCACGACACGCAGGCCGTGGTCGGAGTCAGGAGATAATCATACTCGGTGAAGAACTGGGCGACCGAACGCGCGCAGGCATCGGCGAGGCGGAAAGCCGACACGACATCGGTACCGGGCACGTCACGGCCGCGCTCGATCAGGCCCGAGACATTGTCGCCGAACAGGTTCTTGTCCGCCGCATGCTGTTCGCCATAGAGCAACGCCGAAGCCGCGGCGTTCACGGCTGAGAAAGCCGCCTCGCTCGTACTCTCGGGCCACGCGACGTCGGCTTCCTCGATGCGCCAGCCTGCTGCGCGCAGCTTGCCGATGGCTGCCTCGAAGGCTGCCATGACATCCGGGTCGACCGCGACGTTGAGGCCGAGGCGTGGGCTCACCGCGATGCGCGGTTGAGAGGGCGGCGGCATGTCGAGCAGGGCGACGGAGTGCGGATCGCGCCGGTCGGGGCCGGCCATCACTTCGAACGCTACGCGGGCATCGGCAACCGAGCGGCCCATGGGCGCCGTTACGCCGTAGAGAGGCCCGTAGGCGCCCCCGAAGCCGAACGGCGAGGGGATGGCGCCAGCCGATGTCTTGAGACCGACGACACCGCAATGCGACGCCGGGCGGCGGCCAGACCCGCCGCCATCGGTGCCGAGGGCAATCGGCGAGAATCCGGCTGCCAGGGCTGCCGCGGCGCCACCGGACGAGCCGCCTGGCGTCAGCGCCGGGTTCATTGGATGGCGCGAGGGGCCATAGACCTTGTTTTCCGTGTGCCCCTTGGCGGCCATCTCGGGGGTGTTGGTCATGCCGAGGAAAATCCCGCCGGCATTCTTCAGGCGTTCGACGGCGACGGCGTCGCGCGGCGGCTTGAAATCCTTGTGGAGCAGCGAGCCGTTGGTGACGCGACGCCCCTGCACCCAGGTCGTGTCCTTCACCGTATAGGGCACTCCGAGGATTGGGCCGTCGAAGCCTTGTTTACGTCTGGCATCGACGGCATCCGCCGATGCGCGCGCCTCAGCCGGGTCGAAGTCGACAATGGCGGTGAGCTGCGCGTTCTTCGCCTCCACGCGCGCGATCGCCATCTCGGCGATATCGCGTGCCTTGGTCTTGCCCGCACGCACCGCGTCGGCAATGGCGGCAGCACCCTGGTCCAGCAACTCGGTCATACAGTTTTCCCCCGAAGCGTTTCGGGCGGCATGTTACGGTATGAAGCTATGTCGTTGGAGAGTGATCTCTATGCGCCGGTGAAGGCGCTGCTGGAAGGACAGGGTTACGTCGTCAAGGGCGAGGTGCGGGGCTGCGATGTCGTCGCAGTGCGCGGTGCGGAACCGCCCGTCGTGGTCGAATTGAAGCGGGCTTTCGGGCTGGGGCTGGTCCTGCAAGGCGTCGACCGCCTGGCGCTCACCGATCTCGTCTATCTCGCTGTCGGCCAATGGCCTAAGCAGATGAAGAACGTCAAGAAGCTCTGCCGTCGGCTGGGCTTGGGATTGATCGTGGTCGGGGGCGACAAGGCCGATGTGGTAATCGACCCGGCGCCCTATCTGCCACGAAAGAACAAGCGCAAGGTGGGACGGATGCTGGGCGAGCATGCGCGCCGCGTCGGCGATCCCAACCTTGGGGGGCAGGCGATGCGAGCCCCGCTGATGACGGCCTATCGCCAGCAGGCGCTGCGCTGCGCCGAACTGCTGGCGCTGAACGGACCCATGAAACTCGCCGCCATGCGCGCTGCGGCCGATGTGCCGAACGTGGCAAGTATCTTGCAGAGCGACGTCTATGGCTGGTTCGAAAGGGTGGAGCGGGGTGTCTATGCGATCACGCCGAAAGGGCGGCAGGGGCTGGAGCGGTTCGACCGCAAGACGGCATAGATGCTGATCGCCCAGCTTTCGGATCCGCATGTCCGCCCGAAAGGCGAACTCTACCAGAGTGTCGTCGACTCCAATGCCCAGTTCGCCGCGGCGATTGCGGCGTTGAATGCACTCGATCCGCGACCTGACCTCGTGCTGCTGAGCGGCGATCTCGTAGATCACGGCCACGACGACGAGTACGCCATGCTTCTCGAACTCCTGGCGACGCTCGAGATTCCCTTTTTGGCGATTCCCGGCAACCACGACGAGCGCGAGGCTTTCCGCCGCGCGTTTGCCGGAAAGAGCTGGCTGCCGGCAGCAGGCCCGGTCGACTACGTCGTCGGCGATCGCGGTCCGGTCCGGATCGTCGGTTTCGACGTTACGCTGCCGGGCCTGCATCATGGCATGGTCGGTGTAGAAGGGGCGGCGTGGCTCGACGCGATGCTGGCAGCGGAACCCGGGCGTCCGACCATCGTAATGATGCACCAGCCGCCATTCGATACGGGCATACCGTATCTCGATCTCTACTCCTGCCGCGAAGGGCAGCGGCTGGCGGATGTCCTGGCGCGCCACGGTCAGGTTGAGCGCTTGGTCTGCGGACACGTTCACCGCTTCATGCAGGTACGCTTCGGCGGCACGATGCTCTGCACCGCGCCGTCGACCACAACAGCCGTTGCCTTGCGGCTTTGGCCGGACGCCAAGGCCGCTTCCCATGTCGAGCCGCCAGCTTTCCTGCTGCATCGCTGGAAGGAGGGAACGGGTCTGGTGACGCACTTCGTGCCGATCGGCACTTTCCCGGGGCCTTATCCCTTCGCCTGAGCAGGCCCTACGGCCGGCGGAAGACGGCAAGCATGCTCTTGGCGAGAATCGGCATGCGGCCGGCGCGCTCGAAAGTTACCTGTGTGAAGCCGGCTTGCCCGAGTGCCCTTGCCAGGGTCTTCTCGGAATAGAACTTGATGTGCCCACCTTCCCAAAGCGGATCGTGATGGGTGTCCCATTTGTTGGCGAGCGAGAGCGCCAGGTTTTTCAGGTAGCTGTGAAACGGCGTCGAGATGATGCCCAGGCCGCCAGGCTCCAGCAGGTCGTAGGTTCTCTCGAGGAAGGTCTTGGGCGAATAGCAGTGCTCGATGACCTCGAGGCTGATGACGATGGGGAAGGTGCCGTAGACGCCAGCCAGATCGTCATATCCCGTACCGAGATGAAAGGCTGGGCCGGAGAAGTTGTGCCTCGCGACATCTACGCCTTCGCGCGACGGCTCGATGGCCGTCACGTCGTAACCATGGCTGGCGAGAAGATTGGCCGTGGCGCCGTTGCCCGACCCGATCTCGAAGACCTTTCGGGCGGATACCTTGTTGCTGTCCAGGATGCGCAACAGGACCGGCCATATGTAGCGGTTCGGCCAGCTCGGCGCTCCGCTCGAATACTCGGTTTGTGGAATGGCGGGCGAGGTATCGTGCTGTGCGTTGGGGGCTTCCGACATCGCGGCGGATTAGACCGTTTTCCCGGTAGCCTCACAAGCGAATGTCCGGTACCGGCGGGCCGTCGGCGCAACGGCGATTCCCAGGAACCGCAAACGAGGTATCAATCATCGCCGGGACCGTTGACTCTCGGATAGCAGCCGTCCTCAGTGCGCCTGCACGGACATACGAAATCAGGCATCAAGATCAGGCATGCGCAAGCTCGAGATCGTCCATCGCACTCGCTATGAGTACTCGGAACCCGTAACGCTCGGAGATCATCGGTTGATGTTCCGGCCGCGCGACAGTCATGATCTTCGCCTGTTGCAAACGGGCCTTGCCATACAGCCAGCGGCTCAGGTCCGCTGGATTCACGATCCGTTCGGCAATTCGATCGCCATCGCCTCGTTCGAGGGCTCGACGCAGGCGTTGGAGTTGACCAGCTCCATCCAGCTGGAGCATTTCGCGGCCCCGCCGGAACTGTCGCCGATCGAGGAGTATGCGCGCACTCTGCCGTTCTCCTATCTTGCCGAGGAAGCGCCTGACCTTTTGCGCTATGTCGAGCGTCACTATCCTGATCCCAACGCAGAGGTTTCGACCTGGACCAAGCAATTTCTGGAAGGCGAAGGTGGTACCGATACGTTTGCGACGCTGACGCGGCTCTGCAAGGGCATCCAGGAGACGCTGAATTACGCCATGCGTTTCGAGATCGGTACGCAGCCGCCGGCGACGACGCTGCAAAGCGGGGGCGGCACGTGCCGAGACTATGCGCTGTTGATGATGGAAGGGGTGCGATCACTGGGCATCGCTGCGCGTTTCATTACCGGCTATCTCTACGATCCGGCGCTCGATGCAGCACCAGGCGAGGAAGTGGCTCATGCCCATCCGCACGCCTGGCTGGAGGCCTACCTGCCGGGCGCCGGTTGGGTGGAATTCGATCCGACCAATGGCATCATCGGCAGCGAGCGGCTGATCCGGGTCGGGGTTGGGCGAGATCCCGAGCAGGCGATGCCCATCAAGGGCACCTTTACAGGTTCGCCGGATGTCATCGTCACAACAGCAGTCGACGTGCAGGTGCGTACGCTGCTGCCAAGACCTGCAAGTGAGCAGGTACCGGCACAGCAAGACCTTTGACATCATTCGCGCGCAGCGGTTGAGTGGCGGAAACGGTCAGCCGCCAAGGCGCAAGGGGAACGGCATCTCTTGAATATCCTAGAATGGCTGCTGCGCGCTCTTTTAGGCGTTGGCGGTGTGATCCTGGTTTGGGTCACCTGGCCTGTCTCCAAGGGAGCATGGCAAGCCCAGCAGGCGGACGTCGTCGTTACCCACCTGCGGCTGGACTACAAGGTCGACCTTGGCGACGTGCGGCTCGCCATCGAGTCCCTGGACCGCGCCATCGGGTTCGATCCCACGGCGACCCGGCATATGCAACGATCGGAACTCCTGACCGCCGCGGCCCTCGTGCCGACGTTCGAGCGGACACCGATACAGCGCACCGAATGGTTGAAGCGCGCCGAAGCCGACCTCAACTTTGGGTTGGGCAATGATCCCGGTCGAGGCGTGCAGTGGCTCAGGCTGGCAGTCGTTCGGCTGGCTCTCGAAGGGCCATCGCAGCGATCCGTCGCACCGCTTTTGATGTCGATCGATACCTCGCCGATGATGCTGCCGATCTGGAAGGCACGCCTGCACCTCATTCTGGACAACTGGCGCGTCTTCACGCCCCAGCAGCGCGAGCAGGTGGGCCTCTATGTTGTCCGGACCTGGCAGCTCAGTCCGGACAAGCGCTGGTTCGCCGATGCGATCCGGACGCCGGTGGACGAGCTTTTCGTGCGCTATTTTGTGCGCGACGAACCGGGTGCGCAGGACGAGCTGACGCGTCTGCTTGCGGAGAAGAAGAAATGAACAGCCGCTGGCAAATGGCTCAATGGGAGGAAGAGGGCATCGAGCCGGGCGTGATCCCTGATCGCCGCTGGCCGTGGTATCTGCGCAGGACCATCGACGCGACGGCGGTTGGGCTGTTCTTCCTGATCCTCATGCTTGCGGCGGTACCGATGGGGGCCAATCGCGATTGGGCATGGGCACCGCTTAGCGTCGCCTTCGGCTTGATGGCGATCCCGGTCGCGTTGGGGATTGGAAGCCGGAGGGGGATGTCGATCGCCCCCGCCGAGGGCAAGCCGCTCCTGGCGCTGATCCTCTGCTTCGCGGCCTTTCTGGCTTTTGCACTCTGGCAGATGTCCACCCTGGCACCCCTGGCGGGCGATGCCTGGCTGTTTGCGCGCGCCAAGGAGATTCTGGGTGAAGCCCATGCGCCAATCCCCGCCGTCGCGGCCGACCTCGCGCGCAACTCGCTGCTGCGCTCCATCGCCTGCGCTCTGATTTTCCTGATGGCGCGCGCAATCTGCCGCGACCGCGACAATGCGCGGTGGCTCCTCGTCGGGATGGTCTTGAGCGGCGTCCTGGTCGTGGCCTATGGCCTTGCCATGCAGGTGTCGACCAATGCCTGCTATGTCGGCACCTATCTCAAGATCCAGTTCGAATATGCCGAAACCCAGCGCTGCCTGATGAGCGGCACCTTCGTGAACTCCAACTCGTTCGCCTGTTATGCCGGCATGGCGGTCGTGGCCGTAATCGCCCTTCTTTTCAGCCGCGACAAGAAGCAGGCCGATACGCCTTATGGCCACAACGAGGAGGACGATACGCGCTTCATCAACTGGCTGACGGGCAAGCGGATTGCCCAACTCGCCGCATTGCTGCTGCTGCTGGGAGGGCTGCTGTTCTCAGCTTCGCGTGCCGGATTTGCCGCGACCGTGATCGGTGTCCTGGTCTTTGGCATTCTGATGATGCGGGGCCGCTGGAAATCGAGACCCGACCTCGGCCGCATATTCTTCATCGGTCTGGCGGTTTGCGTCGTGGTCGGCGTGATCGCGGGCGGCGCGTTGATCAACAAATTTGCCGATTCAGCCGATCCCTGGGCCCGTATCCGCATCTGGCAGGCCAGTTTCAAGGCCATTGCCCTGTCTCCCTGGCTTGGCTGGGGGCTGGGCGGCTTTGCCGACGCCTACATGATCCTGCAGCCGGCCACTATCCTGCAGCCCAACGACCTCGCCCATTCGACTCCCATCGAGGTCATGGTGGAGCTGGGGGTATTCGGGGCCATGCTGGCGTTTGCCGTCGTCCTGCTGCCCTGGATCATCTGCCTGCGTGGTGCCCTGCGACGGCGGCTTGGGCATCGCTATCTGTCGACTGCCGCCTTTGCGCTTGCGGCAATACCCATCCTGCATTCGACCATCGACTTCAGCCTGCAGATGCCGGCCATCGGGTTCGTCGTCAGCGCTTTCCTCGGCATGGGCTGGGCACAGGCATTCGGTCGCAGGGATAGGGCGCCGGAACTCTTTGTCACCGGGCACTAATTCATATAAGCTCATTAAGGGTGCAAGTATGCCGTGGGGGCATACCTGTGGGTATGGTAATAAATTGATAGGCTGCGAGCGGTAGCGGGTGCGTGCCCGTTGCGAATGGCTCGCAATCCGTCTTGGGAGTGAGCGTGCGCAGAGCTTTCTCGGCTAGCCTTGGTGCGCCTGCTGCGGATGTTCGATCGGCGGGCGTGCCGCTCATGCGGTCGGCTCCGCAGCGCTTCATCGAGACCTGGGTCGACGCCGTCCTGGGCTTCCTCTTTTGCGTCGTGCTGCCGATTCCGATCTATGCAACCGCCGAGCCTTTCGCCAAGGAGTTCGGCGCGGCCGAGATCACCATCTCCGTGACGGCGCTCGCATACGCCATTGTCTGGTATTGCGGCCGCCGGCTCGACGCCTATCCGAGCGCTCGGCTTCGCGGCAATGCGGGCTACATGGCGCCTGTCGCGATCGTGACCTACGCCCTGATCGCGGCGATCCTGCTGTTGCTGCGCCTCGACTATTCGCGCTTCCAGCTCTTTGGCAGCGGCCTGTTGGCGCTGCTCTGGGTGACGACGGTGGCCCAGCTCAGGTCGCGCTACCTGATCCGCAACTACGCCGTCATGCCACGCAGCACGATTGCGGCAATGCCGTCCCTCCCGACATGCCGCTGGCTCGACTTCGCCGATGTGCGCCGCGAGGGCTTGCGGGTCGACGCCATCGTAGCCGATCTGGGCGCCGAGCTGGAGGAGGGGCAGATCGAGGCATTGGCGGACGCCGCCATTGCCGGCATTCCGGTGCTCGACCGGCGCCACATCGTGGAGACTTTGACCGGCCGTACGCCCCTTGGCGGGCTGACTCCCAACGAGTTCGGTGCGCTCTTGCCGTCGCGCCAGTATCTCGTGGTTCGCCGGGTCGTCGAGCTGGGCCTTACCTTGCTCGCCCTGCCGCTTCTGTTGCCGGTGTTGCTGATTGTCGGCCTGCTCGTGCGTCTCGACAGTCCCGGGCCGGTATTCTTCGTGCAGCTGCGCATTGGCCGTCGTGGACGGCCATTCCGCATGATCAAGTTCCGCACGATGTTCCATGGCGCCGCCGGCCCGAGCTTCACGACCTCGTCCGATGCGCGGATCACGCGGGTAGGCCGCTACCTCAGGCGCTGCCGTCTCGACGAGTTGCCGCAGCTCTTCAACATCCTGCGGGGCGAGATGAGCTGGGTCGGTCCGCGGCCCGAGGCGGCCTCGCTGGAGAAACGCTATGTGCGGGACATCGAGTACTTCGCGCTGCGTGGCATCGTGCGCCCCGGTGTGACGGGCTGGGCGCAGATCAACCAGGGTTATGCCCACGATGTCGACGAAATGCGTGCCAAGCTCGAGTACGACCTGTACTACCTCAAGCACTGTTCGTTGTGGCTCGACATGGTGATTGCGCTCAGGACCTTCGCCGTGGTGTTCCAGGGCACCGGCGCGCGCTAGACTGCGACCGGACAATCCATGTGCGGCATAGCAGGCATTCACGCCTATCTCGACGTTGCGCCCCCGGTTGATCGCGGCGAACTGCTGCGCATGACCGAGCGTATGGCGGCGCGTGGGCCCGACGGCAGCGGCCTGTGGTTTGCCGACGATCACCGGACGGGCTTCGGCCATCGCCGGCTCGCCATCATCGATCTTTCCGAGGGCGGCGCGCAGCCCATGCAGGCCGACGACGGCCGGCTCAGCATCACCTTCAACGGCGAGATCTATAACTATCGCGAATTGCGGGCGGAGCTTCAGGCCAAGGGGCGCGTCTTCAAGAGCGAATCGGACACCGAGGTGCTGCTGCAACTCTACGCCGAGCATGGGGCAGGGATGGTCAGCCGATTGCGCGGCATGTTCGCGTTCGGCCTGTGGGATGCCGCGAAGCGCACGCTGCTGCTGGCGCGGGACCCTCTCGGCATCAAGCCGCTTTACTGGGCGGACGACGGGTGGACTGTACGTTTTGCCTCACAGGCGAAAGCGTTGCTGGCGGGCGGCGCCGTTCCGCGCGATCCCGATCCGGCGGGCATCATCGGGTTCCATCTGCTTGGCAGCGTGCCCGAGCCATTTACCGTCTGGAGGAGCGTGCATGCGCTGCCGGCCGGGACGACGCTCACCGTCGATGCGACAGGGCCGCGCGAACCGTTGCGTTACTACGATGTTGCCAGCGCGCTGGCCGAACGCTCGGCTTCGGGCGCGCGTGGTGACGCTGCCGGGGCGCGCCGCCAGCTAGCTGCGGCGCTGCACGATTCGGTGCGCCACCATCTGGTGGCGGACGTGCCGGTCGCGGTCTTCCTTTCGGCAGGTCTCGATTCAGGCGCCTTGCTTGGCACGATGGCGGATCTTGGGGCGCGCAACGTGTCGGCTGTCACCTTGGCTTTTTCCGAGTTCAAGGGACTGCCCCTGGACGAGGCGCCGCTGGCCGCCGAGGTCGCGGCGCGCTACGGCGCCCGCCATGTCGTGCGCACGGTCGATCGCGCCGAGTTCGAGAACGATCTGCCGGCGCTGCTCGATGCGATGGACCTGCCGACCATCGACGGCATCAACACCTGGTTCGTCGCCAAGGCGGCGCGCGAAGCCGGGATCAAGGTGGCTCTGAGCGGACTCGGTGCCGACGAGTGCTTCGGCGGCTATCCGTCGTTCAAGGATGTGCCGCGAAGCGTTCACTGGCTGCGTCTGCTCTCGTGGGTGCCAGGCCTCGGCGCCCTGGTCCGCCGCGGCCTTTCAGGCGCTATTGCGGCAGGCCTTGGCCTGCATCCGAAGGCAGCCGGCGTCCTGCAGTACGGCGGAAGCTGGGAGGGCGCCTACCTGCTGCGGCGAAGCGTCTACATGCCGTGGGAGCTCGATGAGCTGCTGGAGCCCGAGGTGGTGCAAAAGGGGCTGCGCCGGCTGGCGCCTCTCAGCCGCATTGCCGCCGCGCTGCAGGCTGGCAAGCCGCTCGGCGACTTCGATCGCGTTGCCACGCTCGAAACGTCGCTCTACATGCGTAACCAGCTTCTGCGCGATGCCGACTGGGCAGGGATGGCTCATTCGGTCGAGATCCGTGTGCCCTACGTCGATCCATTCTTCCTCGCTGCGTTGCCATCCGGTGAGGTGCTGGCGGCGCTTGGAGCCAAGGATGCGGTCGCCGAAGCGCCGACGACGCCTCTCCCCGACAGCATCCGTTATCGGCGCAAGACCGGCTTTTCGACGCCTGTCGGCCGGTGGTTGCGTGAAACAGCCGGAGAACCCTCGCAGCAAGGCATCGATTTTTCGGTAGCATCGCGCACCTGGGCGCAGAGCGTCTGGCGTGCCGGCTGGCTCGGTCCGACCGCCGCCTGACGACGCAATGGCTTCTCGTATCCTGGCTCTCGTCGGTGATTGTTACGGCGCCCGTGGTGGTATCGCGCGTTACAATCAGGACCTGTTCGAATCGCTGGCGGATGGCGATGCCGAGATTCTAGTCCTGCCGCGCCTGGGTGATGCAACCGGCATGGCTCTGCCGCGCGGCGTTCGGCAGACCACCGCGATCTTCAATCGATTGGGCTACTCCATCGCCGCTTTCGTTGCCGCTTGGCGATTCCGGCCGGTCGATGTCGTCTTTTGCGGCCATGTGTTCATGGCGCCGCTCGCCTTCGTGCTCGCCCGCTTGCTCGGTGCGCGATACTGGGTGCAAACGCACGGTACCGATGTCTGGAACGACCGGCGAAAGCTCACGCGCCGGCTGATCGAAGCTGCCGACATGGTCAGCACGGTGAGCCGCGAGACGCGTCGCATCCTGCTGACCTGGGTCGACCTGCCTCCGGACCGCGTGCGTGTGCTGCCCGACACCGTTCAGGACGTGTTTACGCCAGGCCCCCCGCGGCCGGGATTCCGCGAAAGCCTCGATCTCGGGCCCGGACCCGTCTTGCTGACAGTGGCCCGTCTGGCGGCGAGCGAACGCTACAAGGGGCATGAGCCGATTTTCTCGGTGTTGCCGGCTCTGCGTAAGCAATTTCCCGACCTGATCCATGTCGTGGCGGGAGACGGCGACGATCGTGTGCGACTGGAAGCCGTCGCCGCCGAGCTGGCGCCGGGCGCAGTCCGATTCCTGGGTTATGTTCCCGATGCCGACCTGCCGGATCTCTATCGCTCGGCCGATCTCTACGTGATGCCGAGCACGGACGAGGGCTTCGGCATCGTCTATCTCGAAGCGGCCGCCTGTGGTCTCAGAGTGGTCGGCGGACGGGGCGGCGGCACCGCGGACGCCATTCCCGACGAGCGCGTCGGTGCAATCGTCGATCCTGCTGACCGCGACGCCCTGCTGAAGACGATCGTGCGCCTGCTGGGACAGGGCAGGGTGGACGCCACGGCCGTCGAACCCTATCGGCGGGCGCATTTTGCCGCCGCAGCCCGCGCACTCTACGCTCGCCTTGTCGCCCGGCCGCGTCGTAAGAAGTCCGGCATATGAACGATCAATCCTCGGAACGGCTCATCCTCGAGGCCGGGCGTGCCGACCGCCAGTATTGGTGGGACCTTTGGCGCTACCGTGAACTCTTCTTCATCCTCGCCTGGCGCGATGTGGCGATCCGTTACAAGCAAACGGTGATTGGGCTGGCCTGGGCGTTCGTTCGCCCGTTCATGACGATGGTCGTCTTCACCATCGTGTTCGGCAAGCTCGCCAAACTGCCGACAGAGGGCGCGGCACCCTATGCCGTGCTGGTCTTTGCAGGCCTCCTGCCCTGGACGCTCGCATCGTCGATCCTGAACGATGCCTCCAGCAGCGTCACGGGCAATGCGCAGCTCGTCAGCAAGGTCTATTTTCCGCGGCTCATCATTCCTCTCGCCACGGTACTGGTCGGCCTGATCGACTTCGGCGTAAGCCTTTTCATCTTGGCGGGCGTTATGGCCTGGTACGGCATGGCGCCCGACTGGCACATCTTGCTGATGCCGGTCTTTGTCGTGCTTGCCGTTCTGGTGGCGATCGGGCCTGCCCTGTGGGCGGCTGCGATGATCGTGAAGTATCGCGACTTCCGCTTCGTCATTCCGTTCGCGGTTCAGGTCGGGCTCTATGTCTCGCCGGTCGGCTTCTCGGCCAAGATCATTCCGCAGGAGTGGCAGCTCCTCTACAGCCTCAATCCCATGGTCGGTGTCATCGACGGGTTCCGCTGGGCGATTCTCGGGGGCGAGAGCCCGCTCTACCTTCCCGGCTTTGCGCTGAGCCTTGTGGTCACGGCCTTCATGCTGTGGTTCGGCATCCATACCTTCCGCCGCACCGAGCGCGGCTTCGCTGACATGATCTGACCATGTCCGATGTCGTCATCCGTGCCGACAAGCTCGGCAAGCGCTTCATCATCGGCCACAACAAGCTCCAGCATAGCGCAATCCTGGGCGAGGCGCTGGTCCGCCGCGCACGCAGTGTCGTGCGCAAGGGTGCCGACATGCTGCGCGGCCGCGCCGTGGTCGAGGGCGATGTGCTGGAGGAATTCTGGGCGCTGCGCGACGTCGATTTCGAGATCAGGCGCGGCGAGGTTGTCAGCATCATCGGCCGCAACGGCGCCGGCAAGACCACCTTGCTCAAGATCCTGTCGCGCATTCTGGAGCCGACGAGCGGACGGGTCGAACTCAACGGCCGCGTGGCCAGTCTGCTCGAGGTGGGAACCGGCTTTCATCCCGAACTAACCGGACGCGAAAACATCTTCCTGAACGGCGCCATCCTCGGCATGACCCGCCGGGAAGTGCTGTCCAGGTTCGACGAGATCGTCGACTTCTCCGGCGTCGAGAAGTTCCTCGACACGCCGGTCAAACGCTACTCGGTCGGCATGTATGCGCGGCTGGCCTTTTCCGTCGCAGCGCACCTCGAGACCGACATTCTGTTCGTCGACGAGGTGCTGGCCGTCGGCGATGCCGAGTTTCAGAAGCGCTGCCTCGATAGAATGTCGGCGGTGGCGAACGCCGGTCGGACCGTCCTGTTTGTCAGCCACAACCTTGCTGCCGTGACGGCACTTACGCGAAGGGGCATCGTCTTGAAGGAAGGTCGACTTATTTTCGACGGGCCGGTCGACGCTGCCGTTGCGCAATACTCGCTGTCGCTCGCCAAGGGGAAGGCGGGGCGGGACTGGGGGCGGGGCCGTCATTCGGCGATCGTTGCGGCCGACTTGCTCGACCCGCAAGGCATGGCGACCGATACCTACGAACCGGGAACGCCATTCCGTCTCCGCATCGAAATTGAGACCATGGACACGCTAAGGATTGGGTTCGATCTGCGGCTTCGCGATGCCAACAACCTGCCGGTTGGTTACTACTCGTCCGCCATCTTCTCCGACAAGGCGATGCCGGCCCAACCGGGAAGGTATGTCTGCACGTTCAATCTGCAGCCGCTGTTCCTGGCCTCGGGCGATTACAGTGTCGATCTTCGCGCCGTCTCGTTGCCGTCGGTGGTCGATCATGACGTCTCCAACGCGATCATGTTCAACGTCGCGACGTGCAGCCCTGGAGGCATCGCCTTCGATTTCAAGCAGAACTACGGCGAAGGTGTCATCGCGTGGCAGCTCGACGGGCAAATGCGCATCGACTCCAAGTCGCCGGCAGCCGACTGATCGCTGCCATGTCGCGCGCGGTCTGCATCGTCAGCCCTGGCAACCTTGCATCGAATCCACGTGTGCTGAAAGAAGCCGATGCACTTCACGGTGCTGGCTACGAAGTGACTGCTGTCGTGTGCAACTACAGCGAAGCGCTGCGTGGGGAGGATGACGCGATCGCGGCTTCCGTGCCGTGGAAGGTCGTACGTGTGAACAGGGCGGTAGAGGAGGGCATCGCGGCGCGGGCTGCCACAGTGCTGGCGAAGATCCTCCTGTCGACGGGAATGCCTGTGCCGGCCAGTGTCGCGGCCTGCAGTGCCCGCGCGCCGGTCATGCCGTTGACGAGGGCCGCCCGACAGATCCGCGCAGACTTGTACATTGCTCACTACATCGCCGCGCTGCCCGCGGCGGCGGCCGCAGCCCGGCGCCATGGTGCGTTGCTCGGTTTCGATGCCGAAGATTTTCATTCGGGCGAGGGCACAGGAGCGCCGGGGGAAACCTTCCGTATGCAAATGGTGGAGGCCGTCGAACGCGCCTTTCTGCCGTCATGCACTTACACGACGGCGGCGTCGCCGTTGATCGGCGAGGCCTACGCGCGGCGCTACGGGGTCTCACCTTCGACCGTGCTCAATGTCTTTCCCTTGTCGATGGCGCCGTCGCAGCCGAGGCAGCGTAATGCGCGGCCGCTCAGGGCCTACTGGTTCTCCCAGACCATCGGCCTCGATCGCGGCCTTCAGCCCTTCATCGAGGCGATGGCCAAGGCGCGCGCCGCGGTGACCCTGGACATCAGGGGCAGCAATCGGTGGGGACATGGCGATGCGTTGCTGGCATTGGCCCACGGGCTTGGCATCGGCGATCGGGTCAAGCTGTTGCCGATGGCGTCCCCGGGCGAGATGGTCCAACTGGCTGCCCAATACGATATCGGCCTGTCGCTCGAAACCGATGTCAGCGAGAACCGCCGGATCTGCCTCACCAACAAGATCTTCACCTATCTCCTGGCCGGCGTTCCCGTCGTCATGAGCGACACACCCGCCCAAAGCCGGCTGGCGCCCGATCTCGGCGCTGCGGCGCGTCTTTGCTCTCTGGCCGATCCAGCCGGGTTGGCGGCGATCCTCGACGAACTTGCATCGGAGGTCGTCCTCGCCGAGGCTGCGGCGGAAGCGTGGAAACTCGGCCGCGAGCGTTACAACTGGGACAGGGAACAAGCCATCCTGCTCACATCCGTTGCTGCAGCCTTCGAACGAATGGGGCGCCCGGTCGGAAGGGTGGCATCCTGATGCGCCTGCTCTTGACGGCCGACCCGGAAATCGAAGTGCCGCCGCGGCTCTATGGCGGAATCGAACGTATCGTCGACGTCCTGGTGCGCCGCCTGCGGGCGGCGGGGCATACGGTAGGCCTGATGGCCCGGCCAGGCTCCGAATGTCCGGCAGATGCCTTCTTCCCCTGGCCGGGGCTGAGCTCGCTTTCCCGGCGCGACACGCTTTCCAACATGTCCTTTCTCTGGCGGGCGGCGAGGACATTCAAACCCGACCTCGTGCACAGCTTCTCGCGTGTGGCCTATCTCTTGCCACTGCTGCGCGGCCGGACGCCGCTGGTGATGTCCTATCAACGCGAACCCACGCTGCGGACTGCGGGGCTGGCGGTGAAGCTCGCCAAGCCCGGCGTCCTCACCTTCACCGGGTGCAGCGACTACATCGCACGTCGCGGTCGGCCCGCCGGCGGCGACTGGCATGGCATTCCCAACTTTGCCGACACGGAGGCGCTGACGCTCAGCCGCTCCGTGCCGGCCGATGCACCGCTGGTGTTCCTGAGCCGTGTCGAGGAGATCAAGGGTGCTCATTGGGCCATCGAAATCGCACGGCGCACCGGCCGACGTCTCGTGATCGCAGGGAACCATTCCACGGCAAACGATCCGGAAGGCGAATTCTGGCGACGCAAGGTTGCACCCGAGATCGGCAAGGACGGCATCGAGTATGTGGGGCCGGTCGACGACGTGCAGAAGAACGCTCTTCTTGGACAGGCGCGGGCGATGGTGGTGCCGATCCAGTGGAACGAGCCCTTCGGCATTGTGTTCGCCGAGGCGCTGGCGTGCGGCACACCCGTCATCTCATGTCCGCGCGGCGCGTTGCCGGAGATCGTGCGTCCCGGTGTCGATGGCTTTCTGATCAACTCGATTGAGGAGGGGTGCGCGGCCGTGGAGCACGTGGGAGCCCTGGATCGCGCCGAGTGCCGGCATCGCGCGGAGGAGCTCTTCTCGGCAGATGCCGTAGTCGCCCGCTACCTCGACCTCTACTCGAAAGTCAGAGCCCGACTGGCGGCGACATGAGGCGGCGTGTCGCCCTCGTCACGGGGCATTTCGCACCCAGCAACCTCGTTGGTGCACACCGGGCGCGTCTATGGTCGCGTTATCTGCCGGAGTTCGGCTGGGAGCCGGTGGTTGTGACCGGCGATCCGGCCAAGTACGAGGAGCGGCCAGATCCCGATCTCGAACGGCTCGTGCCGGCCGGCCTCGAAGTGGTGCATGCCGCCACGCTGCCGACGCGGCCGGTGCGTCTGGTCGGCGATATCGGAGTCCGGGCCTTCTGGGGCTGCTATCGTGCGCTTTCTTCGATGGCGAAGGCCGGCCGGCTCGATTTCGTCCTGGTGACGATTCCGTCGAACTATCTCGCGCCTGTCGGCCGCCTTGTGCATATGCGCCGCGGTGTGCCGTTCGGCATCGACTATCAGGATCCTTGGGTGAACCGCTGGCCGGGCATCGATGTACCGTTCAGTCGCGCCTGGATGTCCTACCGGCTCGCCGGCTTGCTGGAACCGTGGTCGGTCCGCGACGCGGCACTGATTACCGGCATGGCGCCCGGCTATGTCGCCGGCATGCTCGAACGCAATCCCGGCGTGGCCGAGCGGGCTGTACTGTCCTACATGCCCATGGGCAGCGCACCCGAGGACTATGCGCTGGTGCGCGACCTGCGACGCGAACCGTTTCTCTTCCAGCCGGACGATGGGCATTTCCATCTGATCTATGCCGGCGCCCTGCTGCCGGCCGGGCTCGAGGTCGTCGACGCCTTCCTTGCGGGGCTGCGTGCCCTGCGCGAACAGGCGCCGCGAGCCGCTGCTCGATTGCGCGTTCATTTCGTGGGTACAGGCAGTTCGCCGGATGATCCGCAGGGATTTCGCGTGCTGCCGCGGGCGCAGGCTGCCGGCGTTGCCGACATGGTCAGCGAGCATCCGCATCGAATTGGCTATGTCGATGCGCTGGGCCATCTGATGCAGAGCAACGGTGTTCTGGTCCTGGGATCGACCGAACGACACTATACGCCCTCCAAAGTGTTCCAGGCGATACTGTCGGAACGGCCCGTCTTCGCGATGCTGCACGAGGAAAGCACGGCCGTGTCGATGATTCGGCAAGCGGGAGCGGGCGAGGTGCTGACGCTGACCGCCCAGCGGCTTCCCGCTCCGGAAGAGGTGGCGACGGCCTTGCTGGCATTCATGGAAAGTCCTGCCCATCGGAGGGTCGATCTCGGCGGCTTCGAGGCCTATTCGGCACGCGCGTCGACGCGCGCCCTTGCCGAGGCGCTCGACCTTGCCGTTGCGCGGGAGAAGTCTCGGTGATGCCGCGCGTTGGTTTTCTGATCAGCCATCCAATCCAGTATTACGCGCCGATCTTTCGCGCGCTTGCGGCACGCTGCGATCTCACCGTTTTCTTCGCGCATCGGCAGACGGCAGAACAACAGGCGGAAATCGGCTACGGCGTTGCCTTCGACTGGGACGTGGACCTTCTGTCGGGCTATGAGAGCCACTTCCTGACCAACGTCTCGCGCCAACCGTCGACATCGCGGTTCGGCGGCTGCAACACACCGGAGATCGCCGACAGGATTGCGAAAGGTTGCTTTGATATCTTTGTCGTGCCGGGATGGTCGCTGCGGTCCTACTGGCAGGCCGCGAGAGCCTGTCGACGCCAAGGGGTTCCCGTCTTGGTGCGTGGCGATTCCCAGCTCGGTAGTCCACGGCGCGCCATGCTGCGCCTGGCCAAGGAGCTGGCCTTCTCGCAGGTGATGAAACTCTTCGACGGTTATCTCTATGTCGGCATGCGCAATCGAGCCTACCTGGAACACTACGGCGCGCCGGCCGATCGGCTGTTCTTTTCTCCACATTGCGTGGACAACGAAGCGTTCCGCGCTGCCAGCCGGAGAAGCGGCGAAGGAGCACGCCGCGTGCTCTTTGTGGGCCGATTGGTTCCCTACAAGCGGCCGATGGCCATCGTGGCCGCCGCGGCACGGCTGATGGCGGCCGGGCGGCCGGTCGACCTCACGTTTGCAGGAGCTGGCGAACTCGAAAGCAGCCTGCGAGAGGCAGTCAGGGTGGAAGGGGTGAGTGCAAATTTCCTGGGTTTCACCAATCAGAGCAGGTTGCCGCAGGTCTACGGCAACGCCGACGTCCTCGTGCTGCCATCGGGTGCAGAGGAGACCTGGGGACTGGTGGTGAACGAGGCGATGGCCTGCGGCACGCCGGCCGTGGTGTCCGACGCCGTGGGATGCGGGCCCGATCTGGTCGAGCCGGGCGTCACCGGAGAGGTTACCCCCCTCGACGACGTGCCGGCCTTGGCTGCCGGCATTGATCGCGTGCTTGGCTTCGATCCTGTTGTGGCCCGTCGTCATCTGGCGGAGCGCATGATGGTTTATTCGCCGGAGCGGGCGGCTGAGGGCATTCTCGAAGCCGGGGCTGCTCTTGCCGGTCTGACTCGACTAAGATAAGGCCTGCGGCGCAGTCAGTACCCGATCGGAAGATGACGACCACCACAGCGATGCCGGCACCCGCAGTCCCCAGGCTCGATTTCGAGCTGCTGCGGCGCGTCGCTTTCTATTTCGGGGTCGTCAACCTTTTTGCCGCGCCGTTCGTTCCCGATTCCTTTGCCTACGCCGTCGGTGCCGCAACTCCCTTCGGGTTGCTGGCGATCATCGGCCAGCCGACCATGCCCAAGGGCGTTGCCTTCTTTTTGCTGTGGCAGTGGGCGCAGACATTCTCGCGTGCGCTCCAGTCGATCTTCGACGGCGAATCGATGGCCAACGGCATTTCCGGCCCCGATGTGCTCCAGGCTTATTGGTATGCGCTGAGCAGTCTGGTCGTACTGGCGCTTGCCTTCCGATTGGTGCTGGGAGGCATCAAGCCGCCGACCGCTCGAGACTATTATGCCCACGAGCGTTGGCGCGCGCAGGACCTGATCATCGTCTATGTCGGATCGATCGCGGCCTCTGTCTTCTTCAATATCCTCTCGCGGCAGGTGGGTAGCCTCGATCAGCCGCTCTTTGCCGCATCGCAGGTCAAGGTCGTCGCACTGTTCCTGCTCTGCACCTACGTCTTCACGACGGGGCGCGGCGGAGGGACTTTGCTGGCCGCTATCTTCATCGAGATCCTGGTTGGCTTTACAGGGTTCCTGTCCGACTTCCGCGCGGTCTTCATCTACGTCGCCTTCGCGGCCATTGCGGCCCGCGTCAAGTGGACCTTTACAGCAAGTGCCGCCGCCGTCGCCTGGCTCGCGCTGCTCCTGCTGCTGGCATTGTTCTGGACATCGGTGAAGGTCGAGTATCGCGACTACGTTACGGGCGAGACCGAGAGCCAGCAGATCCGGGTACCGCTCGGCGAACGCATGGCCTATCTCGGCGACAAGGCGCTGAATATCGGAGACACGAAGTGGGGCGAGACATCCTACCTACTGCTCATTCGTTTCGCCTATATCGACGTCTTCGGCCAGGTAATCAGCGTCGCCGAGAGCGTCCCTGAGGCGGTGCCGATGCGCCAATGGCGGGAGGCGCTCTCCCACGTCCTGCAGCCGCGTGTTCTCTTTCCCGGCAAAGCGCCTCTCTCCGACACCGATGTCTACATGCGCCTCACGCGCGCCGATCCGATGGAGTATGTCCGGCTCGGTACCTCGATCAGCGTCGGCTACATGGCCGAGAACTATGTCGATCTCGGCTTCCCCGGCATGCTGGCTGGTATCTTCGTGATCGGCGTGATGCTGGCGCTGGTCATGAAGTATTTCATGACAAGATCGCTGCCCTGGATGCTGCGCGAAGGTATCGTCATGGCGTTCACCTTCAGCGCCGGCGGCGTCGGCATGGAAATGTCGCTGCCGAAGATGCTGGGCGCCATGCTGATGTTCTTCCTGGTCTGGTCGCTGATCGCGAAGTTCGCATTGCCGGTCGTCATGCATTGGCTCGACCAGCGCGCCGGTCTGCCGCGGACGACGACACCCTGACGCCGCCGCCGCGTCTCGTATGAGCGACATTTCCGTCGTCATTCCGACCTACAATCGGCTGTGGTCGCTGCCGCAAGCTGTCGACTCCTGCAGGTCGGCAGGCTGCGACGTGGAAATCATCGTCGTCGATGATGGCAGCACGGATGGCACATGGGAGTGGCTTCAATCTCAGTCCGATCTCGTCGCCATTCGCACGGAGAACTGGGGCAAGGACTGGGCCGTGCAGCGGGCGATGGAGTCGGCGAGCGGCGACTATGTGCGCTTCCTCGATTCCGACGATTGGCTTACGCCCCAGGCCAACCGCGACCAGCTCGATATTGCACGGCAGACCGGCGCCGACATCGTCGTTGCGGGATACGCAGACCACGACGACACTACCGGCGCGCGACAAGTCAACGAATGGGTCGACAGCGACGACTTCATCGCGCAGCAACTCGGAGAAGTCTGGTCCTCGCACTATTCGGCGTTCCTGTTTCGCCGCGACCTGGTTCGCGACATTCCACACCGGCAGGACTTCGCCTTGCGCGACGACAGGCTGTTCATCCTCGAGGTCGCGATGCGCAAGCCGCAGCTGGCGGTCTATCGGCAGCCGGGGTTCGTGCACCGGCGCCATGGTCGTGAAAGGCTGCAGTACACGGCCGGTTTCAAGCGCGATCTCGGCTACTGGACCTACATCTCGATCTATCGCAAGGTCCTAGCGATGCTAGAAGCACGGGGCGAGCTGACGTTGCGCCGCAAGCGCGCGGCGATCGGTGTGCTGTGGCCAAATGTGCGTACCTTCGCCAAAGCCTATCCGGCGGAAGCCGCCGAGGTCGTCGACTGGATCTACCGGCTCGACCCCGAGTTCAAGCCGCCGGTGCGGCCTGTCCTGACGCTCGCCTACAGGGTGCTGGGCTTCGCCACGACGGAGAGGCTGTTGCGTCTCGGGGCCTTCTGGCGATGACGTCGATTGATGGCCCGGTCGGCGGTCGGCGCCTGCGTGTCGTCCATTGCGTCGGCTTCTACTTTCCCGATTCGACCGGCGGGACAGAAGTCTATGTCCGAGACCTCGTCGCGGCGCTGTCGCGTCACGCGATCGACGGCACGATCATCGCGGCAACGGACGAGGGTTACGACCGATACAAGTGGCATGGTGTCGATGTCGTGCGCTATCCGATCGATGCGATCAATGTTCCTTCTATTCCCGCGTCCGGATTGATTCCGCAGCGACGCCGCTCGGTTTTCCAGGATATCGTGGAAGAGGCGGCGCCGGATATTTTCCATCTGCATTCGTGGACCAGTGGCGCAGGCCTCGGTCACCTGCGGCAGGTGGCAAGGATGGGAATCCCGTCGATCGTCACCATGCATGTGCCGTCGGCGCTGTGCATGCGCGGCACGATGCTGCTCTACGGCAAGGGAGCCTGTGACGGGCGCATCGACGCCCGACGATGCGCGCGATGCTGGGCCCTGCATCGCGGGTTTCCGGGGCCGGCGGCGTGGCTGGTGTCGATGCTGCCGCAGTGGGATGCGACCGACAGCGAGATATCGCGAATGTCTCCTCGTGCCGCGGCGCTGCTCTCCATTACGGCAAGTGCCGCGACCAAGGCACGACAACTACGGTCGATGGCGACGCTTTCCGAACGCATCGTGGCGCCCAGCCAATGGGTACGTTCCGCTCTCGTCGCCAACGCGATCCCGCCCGAGAAAATCGTCGTGTCGGCGCAGGCTGCCAGTGAAACCTTCGTCGAACGCAGTCGACGGGTACGCGAACGCGACGACAGTCGCGAGATCGTCATCGGTTTTCTGGGGCGCCTCGAAGCGTACAAAGGCGCGGACTTGATCATCAAGGCCCTGGCACGGGTGCCGAAGGACTTGCCCGTCCGCCTGCGCATCGCCGGTACCGGCACCGAACCGGCCTATGTGCATGCGATCGAGCAGGCGGCGAAGCGCGACTCCCGGATCGAAATGATCGGTCTCGTTGAACATGAAGAGGTGCCCAAGTTTCTGGAATCGATCGACGTTCTTGCCGTGCCGTCGCGCTACATGGAAACGGGACCGATCGTCGTGCAGGAGGCACAGGCGCTGGGGATCCCTGTCATGGGTGCCAATCTCGGCGGCATTGCAGAGCGCGTACGCGACGGAACGGATGGCTGGCTTCTCCCGTTCGACGATCCGCGCCCGTGGACGGAGACGATGATCAAGGCGGTCACGAATCGTGACGAGCTCGCGCGTCTGTCGAGCAATATGCGTCGGAGCCGGACCATCGGCGATGTCGCTTCCGACATGGCGACCCTCTATCTCGACGTCATGGCCGCACGGAAGGTACGGACCGCCGGGAAAGCCCGATAGGGTGCGACTGCATCGACCTGTTTCGTTGGGTCGCAATTTCTTGTTCTCAGTGGCAGTGCAGTTTAGGTTTGCGCCGTCTCGCCATGCACACTCGGCCGCCCCTCAACCTATTCTATGAAGAGCCTGATGCGGACCGATGGACGCGCTTCGATCGCTATCCACGCCGCGTCGCACGCTGGGCATTGCGAGGCCCCAAGCAGCCCGGCGGTACGATGCGTGCGTATCTCAATTTGCGGGCGGGGCTCGATCGGCTGGGCGTGCGCTATCGTGCCAATGATTTCCGCTATCTCCAAGCCAATCCCGACGAACTGGCCTGTGTGATCGGTCAGCCGTTCGTCCTCAACAAACTGCCGCTCCAGACGCCGATCCTTTTCGGAACGTCGATCTACAATCACCCCAACGACAATCCCGATTTGCCGCGGCAACGACCGATCCGCCGCGTGCTGGTGCCGTGCGCCTGGACAGTGAGCATGTTCTCGGCTGTCTGGCCGGGGCTTGTCAGCGCCTGGCCAACGGGCATCGACACCGACCGCTGGTCATTGTCGATGCGCGCCAACAAGGATGTCGATGTCCTGATCTACGACAAGATCGTATGGCACCGCCCGCGGTACCTGCGCACTATCGTCGAGCCGCTGCTCGCCGAGTTGCGTCGCCGCAATCTCAGCTTTCAGGTGCTGCGCTATGGTTCCTATCGCGAAGAACAGCTCCACAAGCTCAGCCGGCGCGCGCGTTCGATGGTCTATCTCAGCCATCACGAGACGCAGGGAATTGCGGCGCAGCAGATGCTGTCTTCCGGCATTCCGCTCTTCGCTTGGGATCGTGGCGGTCTCTGGAAGGACCCTGCCTACGCGCCCCATCACGTGCGTTTCGCGCCCGTGACGTCGGTGCCTTACTGGGATGAGCGCTGCGGCGTGAAGTTCAAGAGTGGCGTCGATCTTCTGCCGGCTTTCGACGAATTCTGGTTTGGCGTCGAGGCGGGGATATTCGCGCCACGAGATATGATCGTGGAGAGTTTGACGCTTGAGCAGCGTGCCAAAGCCTATCTCGACCTGGTCGACCGATTCGGTGGAGTGTCCTGATGATTAGTGGTCTCAAGGGTCTGTTCAGCAGGTTGGCCTACTGGGTGAACGACGTCTTTCCCAATGCCAAGTCGCTGGTTCCCAAACCGCTGCATCGGTTCGTGCTGCTGCGCATCGTCGGCATGAACGATCAATACGAAAGGATGCTGCGCGAAAACCCCGAGCGCCTGTTCCTGCAGAACGAAGCGCTGCCGTGGGTGAGCGCTTCCTACAAGCAGGTGCTGTTCGTCGGAACGGCGGTCTACACCTATCAGTACGAGAAGCTGTTCGCTGACGATCCGGACCGCTACACGACCATCGACCGCAATCCCTCCACCAAGGTCTGGGGCAGCAAGCACCATATCGTGGCGCCTATCGAGCAGATCAGCCAGCACAGGCCGCCCGGCTTTTTCGACTGCATCGTTCTCAGTGGTGTGCTGGCCTACCGTATCCCAGAACATGGCGACTACGGTCTCGTCGAGCAGGATGACCTTCGGGCGCTGCTGAAGGTGCTCCACGGCGTCATGCGCCCGGGCGGCCTGCTCCTGGTGGGATGGAACCTCCGCGACATGGCGCAATCGCTTTCCCAGCTCGGCCTGCTCGAACCGTATTTTGTACCGACCGACAAGACACCCTGGGGGGTGCGGAAGGAGTTTCCGGGCGATCCGCACGCCTTCGAGTTCTACGAGAGGCGTTGAGGCGGCTCAGCGGTCGGAGACGCCGCGCTCGGCATCCCAGTCGGTGATCGTGCCCATCCGGCCGATCGTGCCGAGCTGGACCGGCAGCAGGCGATCGACGATCGAGGCGGGTAGGCGGTGGCGCAGGATCAGAGCTAAGCGCAGATAGGACGACGCGAAGTCGAAGGGGTACCGTCGATATTGCGGCGGCCGATGCACCGTGAGCCGGTCGGGATAGCTGCGGGTCGCAACGAGCGACGGTGCGTTCTGGCTGACGAAGGCCCCAAGCATGCGCCGCTTGGCAGCGAGTTCGTCTGGATGGAGTCTGACCTTGAGCACGTGCCGCCGATCGACGCTGTCGGGTTCGCCGACATAGACGACAAGGAAGAGCCATCGCGCGGCAAGCGACAGAATGCGATGGGGCGTGTTCAGCAGCGACACATAAGGACTGTATTCGGGAGCTTCGAACAGATCGAAGCGATCGTTCGGGGTCACGATGGAATCGACCAGCGCGGCGACCATGTCGTGATGGATATGGCCTCCCTCGAAGGCCGGCATGACGATCGCGGTCGGGCGGAAGTCGTCGATCAAGTCCCGCAATACGGCTCTCGCCCGGTCGAGCTTTTCGGGATCGCGACTTTCCAATGGCGGCATCAGGTCGAGAAACAGCAGATCGTCCTCGCTGAGTCCGGCGAGACGCCAGGCCTCGCGCGCTTCGGCGGCGCGCCTCTCCGGCAAACCGGGGTTCTCGTCCCGCGCGAGATAGGCAATGCGGACGGCGCCGCCCAGGCGGGCGTTCCTGAAGCCGAGCCCACCGGCTGCAATCACGCAATCGTCTTCGTGCGGGGCCAGGATGAGGAGGCGACCCGGCGAGTTCCAGTCCATCCAGCGCTCGATTGCGGCGATCCGCAGCCTCGAGAAGCCGGAGAGGCCTAGGAGCATCGTGTAGAAAAGCGCAAAGGGAAGGGTGATCCAGAAGATGCCGGACCCCGTGCCTGCGGAGCAGGCGAGGAGCCAGAGCAGGGCGGCCACGACCGCCAGAGCCGCAACCACGATCGATGGCCGGAACCCGATATTGAGCTTCATTCGATCGCGGCGCCCATCCCTGTGACACCTATGCTATCAATCGGCCGAGTACATCAAGCCCTGCGAAGCCCTGCGAAGCCCTGCGAAGCCCTGGACGAGCCCTTGCGCCTTCTTCACGTCGTTCCGACCTACCTCCCTGCGGTGAGATATGGCGGGCCGATCCGTTCGGTCCATGCGCTATGCCGCGAACTGGCTGCGGCAGGCCACGATGTCGAGGTCTTCACGACCAGCGTCGACGGTCCCACCGACAGCGACGTGCCGCTGATGAAGCCTGTCGATCTGGAAGGGGTAAAGGTCACTTACTTTCCAAGCCGCATCCTGCGCCGTCTCTACTGGTCGCCGCCGATGCGAAAGGCACTCGATGCTTCGGTTGCGAGTTTCGATGCTGTCCATCTGCATGCCGTTTACCTTTGGCCCATCCTGGCCGGCGCAAGGGCGGCGCGGGCACGCAATGTTCCGTACGTGATCTCGCCGCGAGGCATGCTCGTGCCGGAGCTTATTCGGCGGAAGAGCCGATGGGTGAAGGAAGCCTGGATCGGACTGATCGAGCGACCCAACCTCGAGGCGGCCGCGGCGATCCATGCGACATCCACCGTGGAGGCAAGCCACATAGCGAGTTTCGGCTGGCGCCTGCCGCGCATCGCCATGATTCCGCACGGCGTCGACGATCCGCCGCCGCCAAGTGCGGCGCCTTTGTCGGCTGACGTGGCGGCGGCTATTGCCGGCGGGCCGATGGTTCTGGCCTTCGGCCGGATCAGTTGGGAGAAGGGGCTCGACCGATTGATCGCAGCGCTCAGTCTGGTGCCAATGGCGCGCGCGGTGATCGCGGGCGACGATGCTGATGGTCATGCCGCCTTTCTTGCGTCGGAGGCGACGCGGCTCGGCGTGGCGCAACGCGTTACGATCCTGTCGCGTCATGTCAGTGGTGCCGACAAGGAAGCGCTTTTCGCAGCAGCGCGCCTGTTCGCCATGACGTCGCTGTCGGAGAATTTCGGCATTGCCGCGTTCGAGGCAATGCGGCGTGGCCTGCCGGTGTTGGCGACGCCCGACGTCGGCATGTCGGAGATCGTGCGCGAGATCGACGCGGGTGCCGTCGTCGAGCCGACGCCGGAAGCGATCGCGGCAGGCTTGGATCGTCTGTTCGCCGATCCCGAAGCCTGTCGCAGCAAAGGCGAGGCAGGGCGCCGCCACGTCATCGATCATTATGGCTGGCCCGCCATCGCGCGCCGGATGGCGGAACTCTATCGCTCGATTGTCGATGGGGCGAAGGGGGCGAGGGCCGCGGCATGATGGAGCTGCTTGCCCGCAGTCCGTTCGATCTCGCGGAGAAGCGGCTTGTCATCATCGCAGATTGGCTGCCGCCGGATTTCGGGGCCGTCGGCCAGTACATGCAAATGCGGGCGGAAGCGCTAGCAGAGAGGGGGCACGATGTAACGCTTGTCGGCCTCTCGTCCGCTGCCGGTTCGACGACGCGCACCACGAGGGGCAAGGGCACGCTGACCGAGATTCGCCTCCGGACGCGACCAGTGCCGCGCGCGTCTCTGGCCGGCCGGCTGTGGTGGACCGTTACGGCCAATCTGCGTCTGCTCGCGGCGGCGTTCGGTCGATTGCGCGCTGCTGACGGCATCCTGTTTACCGGCTCGCCGCCGTTCTTGATCCACTTTCTCGTGCCCCTGAAGTTTCTGTGGCGCGGGCGTTTGATCTACCGCATCACCGATTTTCATCCCGAATGCCTGATCGCCGCCCAGCCGCGGCCCTCATGGGCGCTTGGGCTGATCCTGGCGTTGACGAATTTCTGGCGGCGACGGGTCGATGGTTTCGAGGTCCTGGGGCAGGACCAAGTCCGCCGTCTCACCGAAACGGGCATACCGGCCGATCGCATGACACTCGTGCGTGATGGTTCGCCGGTCTCATTCGAGGCCGGCGGGGAGGCGATGCCATTGCCCCGCGAACTCGAGGGTACTTGCGTCCTGCTCTATGCCGGCAACTACGGCGTCGCCCACGAGGTGGAGACTGTTGCGGCTGGCTACGAGCGCCATCACCGGCTGGGGAGCGGGCGAGTCCGCCTGTGGCTTAGTGCCACAGGAGCCGGTGCCGATGCGCTTGCTGCGAGGTTTCAGGACGGGGGGCTTCCCTTCCATCGCTCGCCGCCGGTGCCGCTAAAGCATCTGGCGGCGCTCTTGCGGGCGCCGGCCGCTCATCTCGTCACCTTGCGAGATGCTTTTGTCGGCTTTGTCTTGCCCTCGAAGATCTACGCCTGCGTGGATTCGGGAAAGCCGGTGCTCTTTGTCGGAAGCGCCCGCTCGGATGTCGATCTGCTCGCCCGCCCTTCTCCAGCCGGCTACTGGCGGGTCGATTGCGGCGACGCAGCGGGATTTGCGGCGGCATTGGAGGGGGTGGCTGACAAAGCCGCGGCCTCGGTCGTCGCGGAGGGCTCGAAGGGCGATGATATTGCTAGGCATTCGCTGTAACAATGCCGTGTAATGTACTGAGGATTGGTGATATTATTCCTTTTGAGAGATCGATATTTTATTTGCACAAAGAGTGCTGTTTTAGGGTTTGTAATCAAAACTGATTGTCGATGAGGCCGGGGACGGCCCACGATCCCAGATATGCCGTATTCGTGCGGGAATTTGGTTCGCAGGAGCGTCGATATGCTTGGAACAGGAGATTTGCCCAAGCCTGCAGGCTTCGTGAGGTCTTGGCTTCCTGCGTGCGAATCTGTATTTTACGTGCAAGACTTGGGTGGGACCGCTTCGGAAGCGCCGATTCGGACCAAGCAGAATCGAGAGCTCCTTCTAAATGATCGTGAAGTGGGAACACCGCATGATCGGGTTGGGTGTTATGTTTAATATTGCACTCAAGACGCAGGGTCTTGTTGCGTTGTCGGTTCTTCTCTCTGCGACGGCTGCTTATGGGCAGCGCGGACCGGAGTTGGCGCAGGCATTGCCGGCGTCGCCGGAGCTTGCCCAAGCTCGGTCAGGCAATCCCGAACTTGCTCAGGGGCAGCCGAGTGGGCCGCAGCTGGGCAGCGGTCCGCAGCAAGGTGCGAATCCACTCGCGGGCAGCGGTCCACTGCAGGCAGGCAGCCCGCTTCAGGGCGCGGGGCCGTTGCAGGGTGGGGCGCCGCCGATGAATGTTTCCGGCGATCCACAGCAGGGCCAGCAGGGGCCGCTTCAAAGCGCGGGGCCTTTGCAGAGTGCCGGACCGCTCCAAGGGGCTGGTCCTCTACAGGGGGCAGGTCCCCTGCAGAGCGCGGGGCCGTTGCAGGGAGCGGCTCCTTTGCAGAGCGCTGCTCCTCTTCAGAATTCCGGGCCTTTGCAGACGGCCATGCCGCTGCAGAATACGGCTCCGACCCCCGGCAATCTGGGCGGGCTGGAAGGCATGCCGCCGCAACTCGGTGGCTTGGCATTTCAGGCAGCCGGGCCGACTGGCGGGCCTCTGCCCGCCGAGGCCTTCGTCCCCGCAACTCCTGGAAGTATGAACCAACTGGTGGCGCAGTTGCTTGGCGGTCCGAACGGTACGTCGCCGGCAACGCTGGCCAGCATCGTGAATCTCGTGACGCCTCCCGGCACCACGCCCGGCCCCGGCTCTACGCCGCCTCAGACATCGTCTCCACTCACCCCGGTGACAACGCCGCCGCCGACTGGGCCGACGTTCATCCCACCTGGCCAGACTGGGCAGCTGCCTCCTGTGTACGATGTGCCGACGCAGAATCGCACGAGCGGCAGCTGACGTTCTGAGTCCGCGCTGGAATTTCTTTCCTCCGACGCTCGGACCCATTCCTGGATGGCATGTCAGCTCCATGACTATTAGTGCGAGTCGCTCGCAATTAGTCTGGTCCCCCGTTCTGGGATGGGTCCTGCTGACCTGTGCCACCGCGGTGGCGCAGGCTCAGGATTCGACACCGGCACCGGCCGCCCAGACGTTGCAAGAGCAGACACCACAAGTCGATCTTCCCGTTGGAGTGCCCGCCTCGGGGTCAGGCGAAGGCACAACTCGCGGTGAAGTGGGCATAGGGATCGGCGCTTTCACGCTCTACCCATCGTTGGACGTCCAAGTGGGCTACGACAGCAACGTCTTCGCCACTCCGGCGCCGACCTCCGGTTCGATGTACACGCACATCCGTCCGGCGCTGGAGCTTCGCTCCGATTGGATAAGGCATGAAGTCAGGGTGCTCGCCAACGGCGGCTTCGGCTTCTATCCCTCGGCGTCCAGCCAGAACTACCAGAACTACCTGTTCCAGTTCGATGGCAAGCTCGATATCCGCTACGATTTCTATGCTACCGGCATGATCGCTGCCCGGCGGGCGACCGAGGCACTCGGCACACCAAACACCGAGTTTGCGACAGCGCCGACAGTGGTCGATACGATTCCGGTAGAGTTCAATCTCTACCAACGGTTCAATCGATTCTTCTATCGCGCTACAGCCGCCGGGACCCGCTACTGGTACTACGACAACAGCATTATTACCGCCGGTGGCTTGCCGGCGGCGAGCCGTGATCGTACCGAATACGAGCAGCGCATTCGGCTCGGATACGAGGTCAACGAGGATCTCGCGCTTTGGGTCGCGCCGAGCTTCCAGCAGCGCATCTACGATACTTACATCAACGCGGCTGGCCAGGCGCGTGATTCGATCGGCTGGGGCCTGAACTTCGGTGCGACCTGGACAGTCGGGCGAAAGACCAAGCTGGAAGGCTTCATCGGCTATCAGCAGTTGTCGTACATCGCCGATGGCAGTTCGACGCCTGCGACCGTGTTTGGCTTGTCCGGTTCCTGGAATGGCTACGAGCCACTGACCATCCGCCCATCGATCAGCCGGACCATCAACGAATCCGCTTACAGCGCCTATCAGAATTACGTCTCCACGACGGTCGGCGTCGATTTCACCTATGAAATCCATGATGCCTGGACGGCGGTCGGCGGAACCTCGATCAATACAGCGGACTTCAACCCCGCCGCGGGCGTCGCCAACACCAATCCGCGCACCGACTATTATTGGAAGGCGTCGCTCGGCCTCCAATACAGTTTCCGGCCGCAACTCTCGATCGGTCCGCTCTATGAGCACACGACCGGCTGGACCAGTGACCCGAGTGCAGGTGGGCCGCAGTACTCGCGCGATCAGTTCTCAATTCGTTTCGTGGCCAAGCGGTGATGCCGGTGTTTTTCAGTAGAATTCTTTCCCGTTGTGCCGCGGTCCTCGTGGTGGCGATAGGCTTGGCCGTTTCGGCATGCGAGCAGACGCCTCCGACCTCCACGGCGACGATCCAACAGCCCTCCCAGGGAACGCAGAACCTTCGGCTGGGCGAGTATCGAGTGGCCCCGGGCGACCGATTGCGAGTGGTGGTGCTGTCGGATGCCGAGTTGTCGGGAGAGTACGAAGTCGATTCGACGGGCATGATTGCGCCGCGCATGGCGGGCCGCGTCGTGGTTCTGGGCATGTCGACGCCCGAGATCGAGACGCTGCTGGCCGACCGCTATCGCAGCGGCGGCTACCTGCGCTCGCCTCGGCTCAGCGTCGATCTCGTGTCGCGGCGGCCATTCTACATTATCGGCGAAGTGACGCGGCCCGGCTCGTTTCCCTATGTGTCGGGCATCAATGTGGTACAGGCGATCGCAATCGCCGGTGGTTACACGCGGCGTGCGGCCAAGACCCGCGTCACGATCCAGCGGTTCAATGCGACGTTGGGGCAGGAGGAAGCGGTAAACGAGGATTCCCCGGTGGGGCCGGGCGATATCATTCGGGTGCCGGAGCGTTGGTTTTGACAGTTTAGCGTAAGGGTAGTCGTTTATTTGCTTGGGGAGAGCGGTGTGGGACCGCTCATGGCGTAGACGGCGACAAAGGGGCCGGCACGTGGCGACGCCGGTGAGGCGTTCGTCCGAGTCGGTATTTCGTGGAGTGTGGTGGGATGGGATCGTTGTCTAGGGCCGACCAGATGCTGGACGAGCCAAATCAGAGTCGAATGGTATCGGCCGCCGACTCGTCGGCGCTTGCGCCCTTGCGTCCGACCGACAGCCCGAACGAGCTGTGGGAATGGTTGCGTCTGCTCAATCGCCGCAAGGCGCTGATCGTCGGTTGTGGCCTCATCGCGACGGCGCTGATGGCCTTGATGCTTGCGCAGGCGACGCCGCTCTACAAGGCGACGGCACGCATCATGCTCGACACGCGGACCTTCAAGGTTGTCAGCACCGAAGCGGCCCTCTCTGGCGTCGATACGCTCAACATGGGCGCCATTCAGAGCGAACTGGAAGTCATCCAATCGGATTTCCTGATCGGCCGCGTCGTCGACAAGCTCGGTCTTGCAAACAATCCGGAGTTCAACGGCACCAAGCCGCCGGGCTTCATCGACAATGCATTGCAGCCGCTGCGTGACCTTTGGAGCACCGGCATTTCGACCCTGCTGGCGCCGCCACCCAAGCCGCAGCAGGCTTCGGCACAGCCGCAACGTGCCGGCCGCCCGGCCGAGGATAGCGATCCGCGCCGTCGTGCCGCGATCGGCGCCGTCTCCAGCCGTCTCAGCGTTTCGTTGCTTGGCCGAACCTTCGTCATCCTGGTGACGGTGGAAAGCCCCGACGGCACCATGTCGGCGCGTATCGCGAATGCGATCGCCGAGGCCTACCTGGCCGACCAGGTCGACAACAAGAACGAGGCCAACCGCCGCGCCACAGAGTGGCTCGAGCAGCGCCTGGCCGAGTTGCGTCGCAATCTGCAGGTCGCCGAAGAGGCGGTTGCTGCATACCGGCGCGACAAAGGCTTGGCCGGCAGCCCGGAAGGCGCCATCTCGTCTCAGACGCTGTCTGACCTCAACACGCGCTACACCGCCGCCAAGGGGCGCCGCATCGAGCGGGAAGGGCGTCTGGTCGCGCTCAGCAAGGCGAGCCTCAACCCGGGCGAACTGGCCAACATTCCCGAAGTGTCGGGCAACACGACCCTGGCGGCGCTGCGTATTCAGGACGTGGAACTGACCCGCAAGGGTGCGGAGCTTGCCTCGCAGCTCGGCGACAACCATCCCAAGATCCAGCAGATTCGCAGCGAACTCGCTGCCGTGCGCGCGCGCTTCCTGACCGAGACGCAGCGCATAACGCTGGCCGTCCGCGCCGAGCTCGACGCGGCGAAGGCCGAGGAGGAGGACCTAAAGGAGCTGGTCGACAAGGCCTCGGTCGTCGCCGGAACGGCCAGTCAGTACGAAGCCGAACAGAAGCAGCTCGAACGCGAAGCCCAGTCGAACCGGACCCTGTACGAAGGCTTCCTCAATCGCTTCAAGGAACTGCGCGAACAGCAGGACATTCAGCGTGCCGACGCGCGCATCCTAGCCTACGCGCATCCGGCCGGAGGGCCATCCTCGCCGAATTACCGCAGCGGCCTGATGATGGCTTTCATCATCGGCTCCATGCTCGGCATGGCCGGCGCCGTGGCCGCCGAGAAGCTCGACCGCGTGTTCCGTTCGGCCGCACAGGTCGAGGAGGCTGTCGGTGTGGGCGTACTCGGCATGGTGCCGGAGGTCCGGGGAGCCGCGTCGACGCGCTCCAACGTGGTTGCCCACGTGCTGGAGAACACGACGTCGCCCGCGGCGGAATCGATCCGTGCCGTGTTCACCGCCATCAGTCTCGGCAGCCTCGACCGGCCGCCGCGCATCGTGGCGGTGACGTCGTCGACGCCGAGCGAAGGCAAGACCACGTTCGTCGCCTCGCTGGGCGGCCTGCTGACCAAGATGAATGCCTCGCGGCGCGTCCTGATCGTCGATCTCGACCTCCGTCAGGCGCGTCTGTCGGCGGCGCTCGGCCTCAAGGATCGCGGCGGCACCATCGACGAGTACCTCATGGGGCTGAAGACGCTCGAAGAGTGCACCCGGCGCCATGAACTGTCGGGCGTCGACTACATCTGCGGCCGGCCGAACACGCCGAATGCACCGGAAATCCTGGAGTCGCACGCCATGAAGGCAGCGCTGGGCGTCTTCGCCGAGCGCTACGACCTGGTGATCCTCGATGGCCCGCCGGTGATGGCCGTGTCGGACGCGCGCATCATCTCGCGGCTGGCCGACTACACGGTGTTCATCGTGCAGTGGGCGAAGACCCCGCGCGAGGTCGTGAAGACGGCGGTCGGGGCGCTGCTCAGCGTGACCAACCACGTCGGCATCGTCATCAATCGCGTGAACCTCGCCAAGCATGCCCGCTACGGCTACGGCGACCACGGCGACTACTACTCACGCTACCGTGGCTACTACGGCGCCGGAGCCGATATGCCGGCCAACGTCGGTGGCCGGCCGCCGCTGAAGCTCGCCTCCAAGTAGGGGCGAGCCTTCGAGGCCTGACTCCGCACCAGCATGGTCGTGCGGCCCGACATGGGCTGCAGCCGGGTGTGACGGCGATCCTGAACGAGTTCAGAGACGCCAGAGCGTGACGCCAGATGGCGTCACGCTCCGGTCGAGCAGGGCAGGAACGTCGGCCACGAAGCCCCCCGACGGCGTCAGCAGTCGCTGGACGAGGTTCCAGCCGCCCTCGCGATAGGCGCGATGGGCGACGGCCAGAACCACGGCATCCGCCGGCTTCAGCTGGTCCAATGGTGTCAGCGCCCGTCCGTATTCTTCGTGCAGCAGATCGCTGTCGGCCATCGGATCGTGGAGCTGGACGGTGATCCCGAAATCTTCGAGCTCGCGCACGATGTCGATTACGCGCGTATTGCGGATGTCCGGCACGTTCTCCTTGAAGGTGACGCCCAGCACCGTCACGGTCGGGCGCCCATTGCGGGCGCTGCGCATGATGCTGCGCGCCACGCGGTTGGCGACGTAGACGCCCATGCCGTCGTTGACGCGGCGGCCCGAGTGGATGACGTGCGGATGGTAGCCGACCTCCTCGGCCTTGTGGGCGATGTAGAAGGGGTCGACGCCGATGCAATGGCCACCGACAAGGCCCGGCCGGAAGGGCAGGAAGTTCCATTTGGTGCCGGCGGCCTCCAGGACGTCGCGCGTATCGACGCCCAGCCGGTCGCAGATCAGCGCGACCTCGTTGATCAAGGCGATATTCACGTCGCGCTGGGTGTTCTCGAGAACCTTGGCGAATTCGGCGATCCGGATCGAGGCCGCCCGGTGCGTCCCGGCGCTGACGACGCTCCGGTAGGTCGCGTCGATGATGTCCAGGGTCTCCGGTGTGTCCGCCGATACGATCTTGAGGATGTTGTCGAAGCGGCGCTCCTTGTCGCCGGGATTGATGCGCTCCGGCGAGTAGCCAACGTTGAAGTCGGTCTTCCACTTGAGGCCCGATGCCTTCTCCAGCATCGGTATGCAGATCTCTTCGGTGACGCCTGGATAGACCGTCGATTCGTAGACGACGATATCGCCTCGTTTCAGCGTCCGGCCGATCGTTGCGGAGGCCCCCTTCAACGGTGCGAGATCGGGCTGCTTGCTGGCGTCGATCGGCGTGGGGACGGTGACGATGTGGAAATCCGCGGCGGCGAGATCGCTGGATTGCGAGGAAAAGCGCAGGCCGGGCGCCGTGAGGTCCGCTGCCTGCACCTCGCCGGTGCGGTCGTGGCCCTTGGTGAGCTCGGCTACACGTCGCGGGTCGATGTCGAATCCCAGGACCCTGTAACCGGCGCGGCCGAAGCCCGTGGCGACAGGCAGCCCGACATAGCCGAGGCCGATAACGGAAATATGCCGCTTCATTGGGCCAATTTCTGACAGGTCGGGCATGGCCTGGCATCAACTATGTTGAGGGCGTGACAGGTCGCCGGCCGAGGGCCGGAGACTGTGACAACCCATCCGCGGACCGAAATCTGCAGGACCAAACCGATCCCGTTCGGCGCCAAGGCGGGCCATGATCTATTCTGGTCAGGAACACAACCAGTCCCGGAGGAGTTCGACATGGCTCGGCTAAAATTCGGCGCCTTTCTCGCCCCCCATCATCCGATCGGCGAGCACCCGATGCTGCAGTTCCGCCGGGACCTCGATCTCGTCGAGCAGCTCGACGCACTGGGGTATGATGAATTCTGGTGCGGCGAACATCATTCCAGCGGCTGGGAAATGATTGCATCGCCCGAGATGTTCCTGGCGGCGGCGGGCGAACGCAGCAAGAGGATCATGCTCGGTACCGGCGTGGTCTCGTTGCCCTACCACCATCCGTTCAACGTCGCCCAGCGCATGGTCCAGCTCGACCATATGACAGGCGGCCGTGCGATGTTCGGCTCGGGTCCCGGCGCGCTTCCTTCCGACGCCTATACGCTCGCCATCGATCCGATGGTCCAGCGCGACCGCCAGGATCATGCGATCGGCATCATACGGCGCCTGTTCAACGGCGAGCGGGTGACCGACAAGACCGACTGGTACACGATGCAGGATGCCGCGCTGCAGCTCCTGCCGTTGCAGGAAGAAATGCCGTTCGTGGTCGCCTCGCAGGTCAGCCCCTCGGGCATGACCCTGGCCGGTAAATATGGCATCGGCATCATCTCGCTCGGCTCGATGTCGACCGAAGGCCTGCTGGCTTTGCCGACCCAGTGGAGTTTCGCCGAGACCGCCGCGAAGAAGCACGGTCAGACCGTCGACCGCAAGAACTGGCGCGTCCTGCTCAACTGGCACGTGGCCGAGACTCGCGAGAAGGCGCGTGAGCAGGCCAAGCATGGCCTGCTGCGCTGGCACAACGAGTACATCGTCGGCACGCTGCAGCGGCCGGGCGCCGGCCCCTTCGCCTCGCCGGACGATGCCGTGGACAAGACGGCCTTTGCCGAGGGCTCGGCGGCCACGATCGGGACGCCGGACGACCTCGTGAAGATGATCAAGGACGTCTACGACAAGAGCGGCGGGTTCGGCACCGTCATTGGCTTCGTACACGATTGGGCGAATCCAGAGGATACCCGCCGGAGCTGGGACATGGTGGCGCGTTACGTGATCCCCGAGATCAACGGCTACGTGACCAAGCTCCGTGAATCGCAGAAGTACCTGATCGACAATCGCGCTGTCTTCGAGCGCGCCCAGCAGGCGATCATGGCCAAGATCATGCAGAACGATGTGGCCGCGGAAGCACTGAAGCATACGAAGTCGCCGCGCTTTGCCGCTGCGTCCGCGGCGCTGCCCGATCTCGAGAAGGCGAAAGCTAAAGCGAAGTAGGAGCTTCCGGAGCCCGTCCCGCCGGGACCGTGACCGAGATGGCGTCCTTCGGGACGCCATCTTGATTTGGAAGGTACGGCTTCGGAAGGAGAGGGATCTGGCGGCGCGCAAATTCTTTGAACAATATTGCCGCTCCGCTATAGTAAGAAAATGCACCCAAACTGCAGGATTGTCTACCAGCTATATGCGGCGCCTTTGTTCCGAACCGGAATGAGGGTTCTGGAGATCGGGCCGGACAAGTTCCCCACCACCCTGCAGGACATCTCACACCGACCCGGCATCGAATGGGACGTCCTGGGCCTGGAGCCCGACCCGCAGTTGCAGATCGTCGCGACCAGCGAATACGAGTATCCGATTCCCGAAGCGAGTTACGACATGGTCGTGGCGGCGAATGTCCTGGAGCATGTTCGCAAGCCATGGATATGGATGCGGGAACTGTCGCGAATCGTTCGGCCTGGAGGTTACGTGGTGACGGTCAACCCGGTGAGTTGGCCTTATCATGAAGCGCCGATCGACTGCTGGCGTGTCTTTCCGGAGGGAATGCAGGCATTGCTCGACGATGCCGGCCTGGAGACGGTCGTGAACCGCTTCGAGTCCCACGAGGCTATACGCTCAAGGAACGATACGCCCGGCCGCTCGATCACTGCCTATGGGTGGAAGCACCAACTGGTCGATCGTCTGCTGGGTTGGATAGGCTATCCGCAGGAGAGGGCCTACGATCTCATAACCGTCGCGCGCCGGCCGGTGTGAGGGAGAGAAGATAGTGTCCGAGCGCAAGTCGGCGGATCGGCCGATGGTATCGGTCGTCATTGCGACATTGAACCGCGAGGCGATGCTTCGACGAACGATCGAAGTGCTACTCAGCCGCGAAGACTACCACCCGTTCGAGGTGATCGTAGTCGACCAGACAGAGCAGCACGAAGAGGCCACCACCCGGTATCTCGAGAGCGTGAGCTCGCGCATCATCCACCGTCGCGCTTCCTACAAGAGCCTGCCCCGCGCGCGTAATGAAGGTCTGCAGGTCGCCAAGGGCGAGATTGTCGTCTTCATCGACGACGACGTGGAGACCGGAGATGGCTTTCTTGCCGCCCATGTCGCGCCCTATGCCGACGAAAAGGTCTGGGCCGTGACTGGCCCGTCGCCGAACCCGGGCGAGCGGCTGCTGAGCCGGGATGAGATTTCCGACGAACAGTACGCGAAGCTGTTTATCGACGACCGGCTGCTGCTGAATGTCGATTTCGACTTCGAGCCCTGTAGCTGGGGGATCGGCTGCAATCTCTCGGTGAGGAAGTCGGCGGCCATGCAGGTCGGCCGGTTCGACGAGAACTTCGTGGCCAATGCCATCGGGGAGGATGCCGAGTTCTGCTATCGCATCAGAAAGCATGGCGGCACGATTCACTACGCCGGCCGCGCTGCGCTCGTGCATTTCCAGGACCCCAGCGGCGGCTGCCGTACCGATGTCGGCGCCGACTATGTCCGGATGGCAGCCTACAATCTGAACTACTTCTATCGTGCGGTCGAAGGCCGCTTGCCGGCCATCTTGAGGGCCAATTGGCGGACCTATCGTCAGTATGTCCTGAACAGAGACAATCTAGGCAGGACGGTTTCCCTGCATCTGGCCTATCTCGCCGGCCTCTATCACGGCCGACGGCAGCCGCGTTGGAATTCGGGCATCTGATACATGCAGGTCGACACGCCGATGCGGCGTTGGATGCATCAAGCCGGTCACGTCGCCAGGGCCATATACTCGGGCCGGACGGCCAACTCGGGAAGACTGTTGCTCGGCGTCGCGGCTGCCTTCTGCACCGTCGTCGGCCTCTACGACCTGCTGACCATGACGCTTTTCCTGTCCGGAGGACCTCTCATCGGTCCGCAGCGCTGGGTTCTGTTCCCCGATTTTTTGGTATTCCACGCCGCGGCGCGCGCCTTTTTCGAGGGAAACCTCTCGATCGTCTACGATTTCTCGGCATTCGTTGCCTACGAGAACCGGATCTATGTTGATCGCTTTCCATCGCCCGTGGGATTCAGGCCGTTCCTCTATCCTCCGGTCTGGCTCCTCCTGATATTGCCGGTGGCGCTTCTCGCGGTCGCGGCTGCCTATGGCGCGTTCATGGCCGCAACGGCTGCCATTTCGTACGTGTTGATTGGGCGCTCGGACCTCTACGGATGGTTGGCCGTGATCACCTCTCCAGCTGCGCTCTGGACGATGATCTCGGGGCAGAACACCTTCCTGACGATTGGGCTCTTCTACGGCGGCATGGGCCTGCTGACGCGATCGCCGGTCGCCGCCGGCATCTTGCTGGGCATTCTCTCATACAAGCCGCAGCTCTGGATTCTCGTCCCGGTAGCTCTGGTCGCGGGGCGTCACTGGAGGGCGCTTGTCTCTACGATCGGTACCGCGCTCGTGCTTGCCCTGCTCAGCCTGCTGGTTTTCGGCTTCGATTTCTGGATTCGCTTCTTCGAGATGGCGCGCGAGGCGTCTTCGCCCGAGATCGTCAACATGATGTTCAGGGACGTGTCGATCTACATGACGACCATCCTGGCGGCTGCACGGATCCTCGGCGTCGCGCCGGACATCGCTGGCTTGCTGCACGTCGCGGGAGCGCTCGCCGGGTGCGCGTTGGTCTGGTTCGGCTTCAGGCGCTATCCTCACAGCGACGAGCGGACGGCCGTTCTCGCCGCCGGCACGCTGTTGCTGACGCCATACTTGGTCAATTACGACATGCTCCTGTTGATGCCGGCCGTCGTCGCCATTTTCCGTCGCCGGGTGACATCGCGAATCTATCCGCTCGAACTCCTGTTCTTCTTCTGCCTCTGGCTCGTTCCGAACGTCGGTGTTCGCTTCAATATCTACCAACTGCCCTTGTTCCCGATCTTCGTCGTCGGTTTCGCCTATCTGGCTTTCGTCACCTTGAGGGGAGTGAACCAGGGGACGTCGCCCTGCTGGCCCTTCAAGGCGTAGCGGAGATACCGGCAATCAGCTGTGAGTCGCTAGCCATCGACGAGCGCCCAGGAGCGACTGATTGATGACCTGGTGCATGTCCAGATACTGGTAAAGTCCACAACGGCCGATGAAGGTGATCTGTGGTGTCTCCTCGGCAAGCTTTGCGTACTGTTCGTAGGCCTTCTGGAAACGGCCATCGCTGGTGCGGACCGGATAGTAGCGCTCGAAATTGTTGTCCCTGTAGTCGCAGGGCTCCTCGCGGGTGTGAGGGCCGATGGGGCGCCCATTGTCGTGATGCGGCAGCAGGTGCCAGGCCGTCTCGCGGGTCCAGCGGCTGCTGTCGGTGTAGTTGGTGACGGTCCAGCCCATCCCTGGCTGCTTCGCCTTTGTGATGTGTTCGAAGCGGATGGAGCGATAGGGCAGAGGGCCGAAGCATTCCGAGTAATATTCGTCGATCGGCACGCTGAGAAAGGCGGCATCGTAGTCCCGTTCGAGGCCGCGGCTGAAAGCATGGCCAAGTCCGATCTCGATGTTGGGATGGTCGAGAAGTCGGTCGAAGATCGCGGTGTAGCCATGGCGCGGCATGAGCTGGAAGCGGTCGTCGGGAAAGTAACGATCCTCGTCGTCGAAGCGGAGCGGCAAACGCTTCACGACGCCGGCGTCGAGTTCTTCGAGATCGAGGGCCCACATCTTCTTCGTGTAGGGGCGGAAGAACAGGTCCGTCAGTTCCTTGCCGATTTGGCTGTTCAGGTAGTCGGCGGCATGTGCCGGGTGCTCGATCTTTTCCGAGACACGGGCCAGAAGGGACCGCGCGGCATCGGCATCGGGAAGATCCACACCGAACACGATCTCCAGAGTACGCCGGTTGATCGGCAGCGGGGCGGTCGACCCCGACGGCAGCAATGCCCGCACGCGATGATCGTACCGTACCCAATCGCCCCAGCGACGGAGCCAGCGGACAACCTCCTCGTTGTTAGTGTGGAAGAGATGCGGTCCGTAGCGATGGATGCGCGTGCCGCTCTGATCGACGAAGTCGTAGGCATTGCCGCCGACGTGATCGCGTTTGTCCAGGAGGGTGACGGCGTGTCCCGCTTCGGCGAGGTTGCGAGCATAGGTCGCCCCTGCAAAGCCGGCCCCGACGACAAGAATCCGCTGTCTGCTCATCGGCATGAAGCCTTCGGCTCTATCATCTGAGTCCCAGCATGCGGTCGATCTCGGCGATCACTCCGGCTGATCCGTCGGGCGAAAACTTGCGGGCGAAATGCGACCGGAGCTCGACGATCCTGGGAAGGTCTTCCGCCTCGATCGTCCGAGGGTGGGAAATCTGGCCAAGCCAGTTCGTATACCGCTTATTGTCCTTGCAGATCCTGAGCCCTGGCTGGTTGGCGAGGATAGTGTGCTGCACGGCTTCTTCGGGGCACAATCGTCCCCTGAAGTGATCGAAGGTTCGCTGATGCTTCTCCGCTGCGGTCATCAGTATGTCCGCGACCTTGCCATTGCCCGTGAACCAGAAATCGCCGGCGTAGCACTGCCAGGTCGGTGAGAAGGGTTGGAAAGGGCTGAGGAGGAGCCTGTTGCGGATGATGATCTGCCGGTGCGTGTAGGTCAGGCGCTTGGTGAGGGAGGGGTAACGGAACTCTTTCGATATGTAGCGGTCGTACGCCATGCGCCGCCATGCCACCGGATGGGTACCCATGCAGCTGTGCGGCGGGTTTTCGATCGGCGCCGGATTCAGTTCGGCAAGCTGGTGGTCGAGATAGAGGTCGAAGGGACTTCCGCGCAACTCCGAGATGACGTCATCGCTCGGCATTACGGGATAGTCGGCCGCGCTGAGGAGGGTGAACCACTCCGGCGAGCCGCGCCGGTACAGTAGCTTCAATGCCGCCAGTACAGCGTATATGCAGGCGACGTCGGACCACTTCGTTTTGATGCTGGGCTGTACGAAGCCGACATTGTCCGGGAACCGGGTCGTATCGGCCGTCGACTGCGAAAAGTCGTGATGGATTGCGATGGCGGGGTGGTCGTAGAGGCGGTTCAGGGTGGCGACCAGTCGCTCGAGTTGGTCCGGAGCGGCATGCGAAAGAATGAGGAATCCGAGAGGGGGCGGCATGAACGCCTATGGGCTCCGTGCCTTAACGAAGAATCGCGATTCTTCCTTACGTCTATGGAGCAACCGCAAACCAGCGTCCTTCAGGCGTTCCCCGATCCTGGCCTGAACGGTAGCGAGCGGCCCAGAAGCTGGAAAGAAAATTCTATCCAGGTGGCGGGCTTGGCCAAGGCGGCGTGTACAGACCTCACTCCTCGGAAGCCTTACGGTCCAATCGGTAGACGTCGCACAAGCCGTAGCCAATAGTGCGGGCGTTCCCATCGAAAGACAGTCATGACCAGTTCTGTTGCGTCCTTCCTAGACTACCGCGTCGTCAGCTATCCGGTCCGCGTCTACAGCGGACAAGGAGCGCTGGAGAGCCTGCCTGCCGAGGTGGGGCGCCATCGCGCCAAGCGCGCTTTCGTCGTCTGCGGCCGGTCGGTATCGCGCAACACGCCGCTCGTGGCCCATATTCGCGAGCTGTTGGGCGAGCGGTTCGCCGGTCTCTACGACGAGATGGGCAAGGACTCGCCCATCGAAGACGTGATGGCCGCCGCCGACAAGGCCCGGGCGGCGGAGGCAGATCTTCTGATCGCCGTCGGCGCTGGCAGCGTGCTCCAGGGCACACGGGTGGTCGCCATTCTGCTGGCCGAGAAGGAGCCTGTCGAACAACTGATCACGCAGTATCCGCCGGGGCGGCCTGCGATCAGCCCCAAGCTGATGGCGCCCAAGTTGCCGATCATCAACGTCCTCACCGTGGGCTCGTCGGCGCAGAACCGCGCTGGCTCGGCGGTGAAGTCGGAGAAGCTGGGCCGCCGCATGGAGTTCTTCGATCCCAAGACACGGCCGGTGGCGCTGTTCTGGGACAACGACGCGCTGCTGACGGCGCCGACGTCGATGGTACGTGCCAGCGGGGGCGCGATCTATTGGCGCGCGGTCATGAACATGGGCTACACGCAGGCCGCGCCGCTGGCCGACTTCGCCCGGCGGCAGGCCTTCGAGCTGATGAGCCGGGCCTTGCCGCGTCTCGGCGATCCGCACGACGTGGCGGCGCGCAACGATCTTTGCCTCGCGACCTTCCTGCAGAATCGCGAGGTCGACGATGGCGGGGCGCCGGTTCGGCATTGGGTCAGCCGCGTCGTCTATGCCTTTGCGTCGAGCCTGTTCAATCTCCACGGCCATGTCTCGCAGGGCGCGGCGCATTGCGCCCTGACGCCGACAGTCATGCGTCGGCTGGGCGAGCGCGATCCGCAGGAGATGTGTGCGATTGCACGCGCGCTGGGCGTCTGGAAAGAGGGCGATCCCGTCGCCGACGCGCCCTTCCGCGCGGCCGACCAGCTCGAGAAGGTGTTCACCTCGATCGGCATGCCGATCAATCTCGCGCCCCTGGACGTTCCGCAGTCCAGTATCGACGCGATCCTCGAACCGTCGCTGACGAACTTCAATGCCGATCCCAAGCAGGAGTTCGTGAAGGAGAGGGATCTTCTGCGCGAGGTGCTGAAGGCGGCGTGGTGAGCACACGCGCAAACTCTCGACAGGAGGTCCGACCCGGAGGACGATAGACTTCCACGTGCGTTACGGAGGTCACCATGCGTAAGGCAATGATCGACGATCGCCTGAACCGGCGCCGGCTCCTGTGGGCTGCCCTGGGAAGCGCCGTCGCCGGAGCGAGTTTGCCGGCAATGGCCCATCATGGATGGTCATGGGCCGAGGAACAGCAGACGGAACTGAAGGGGATGATCCAGTCGATCTCCATGGCGCCGCCGCATCCGTCGTTGCAGATGGTCGCGGCAGATGGCGTCCTCTGGCAGGTTGATCTCGGCAATCCCAACCAGACGGCGCGGTCGGGGTTCACCGCCACTTCTGCCAAGCCGGGCGACGCCATCGTCGTTCTCGGCAATCGCCACCTCGACAAGACGAAGATGCAGTTCAAGGCGGTTCGCATCACGATCGCCGGCAAGAACTACGACATGTATCCCGAACGGATCCGTACCAACTGAGTCCCGTTTCGCCGATGCAACTCGCGGAATGGATCGGCGCCTGGCCGGGCGCCGTCCTGTTGCACCGCTCCGGTGTCGCCTATCTGCTGGTGAACGCCGTCCATATTCTCGGTGTGGGGCTGATCCTGGGCGCCATTCTCCCGCTCGACATGCGCCTGCTGGGCTTCTTCCGCAGTGTGCCGCTCGCCGCGATCGGCCCGTTCCTCGTGCGGGTCGCAGCGAGCGGAGTCGGTTTGGCGATCCTCACGGGCCTTTGGCTCTTTTCGGTGAAACCTGTCGAATATCTCGGCAATCCGGCCTTTCTCTGGAAGATCGTCTTTCTGCTTTTGGCGCTGATGAATGTCGTGCTGCAGCACCGTAGCCGGCATTACCAGAACGCCTTGGCGAGCGGCGCCGTTCGCCCGAGTGTTCGTGTCATGGCCGGGTGCTCGGCAGCCCTGTGGCTGACCGTCCTGGTGGCCGGGCGCTGGATAGGGTTCATCTAGGGCTTGCCGTCGCGGCCAGCGCCTGTGTGAGATCGGCGATCAGGTCGTCGGGATGCTCGATGCCGACCGACAGACGTATCGTCGTATCCAGAACGCCGATGCGGGCCCGCACATCGGCCGGCACGCCGGAATGCGTCATGGCGGCGGGATGGCTGGCGAGCGACTCGGTGCCGCCGAGGCTGACGGCCAGCTTGAAGATCTGCAGGGCATTGAGGAAGGCAAAGGCCTGCTTCTCTCCCCCCTTGATGTCGAACGAGAAGGTGGAGCCCGCGCCGGTGCATTGCCGGGCGAACACGGCCTGTGCGGCCGAGCCCTTTTCGAGAAACTCCAGGTAGTGGACCTTGGCGACCTTGGGATGATCGCGGAGATATTCGGCGACGAGCCTTGCGTTGGAGTTGGCGCGCTCCATTCGCAGCCCGAGCGTCTCCAGCGAGCGCCCCAGCATCCAGCAGGAATGCGGATCGAGCTGCGTACCCAGGCTGCCGCGCAAGGCCTTGATCGGCCCGATGATCGCCTTGGAGCCCAGCGTAGCGCCGGCGATGAGGTCCGAATGGCCGCCGACATACTTGGTCAGCGAGTAGACCGAGACGTCGGCGCCGTGGGCGAGGGGACGCTGGAACACCGGGCCGAGCAGGGTGTTGTCGCAGACCAGAACGGGCCGAAAGCCCTGGGCGGCGCCGATCTCGTCGGCGATCTGGCGCAGGAGCTTGATGTCGACCAGCGTGTTGGTCGGATTGGCCGGAGTCTCGGTCATGATGACCGATATGCGCCCCTTGCCACGTGCCTCTTGCGCGGCGGCGCGAACGGCAGCCTCATCCACGCCATCGACGAAGCCGACGGCGTGGATGCCGAAGTCCGCCATTGTCCGCGACAGAAGCGTCTCCGTCCCACCGTAGAGCGGTTGCGAATGCAGGATGACATCGCCGGGGCGGGCGAAAGCGAGGATCGTCGTGGAGATCGCCGACATGCCGGAGGAAAACAGGACGCAGGATTCCGCCCCCTCGTAGACCGCGAGCCTGTCCTCGACGATCTCGCTGTTGGGATGGTTGAAGCGGGAATAGACGAGACCGGCCGAACTGCCCTTCGGTGGCTGTTTGCGTCCCGACGCGTAGTCGAAGAAGTCGCGGCCTTCTTCAGCCGAACTGAAAACGAAGGTCGAGGTGAGGAAGACAGGCGGCTTCACCGCACCCTCAGACAGGACCGGATCGTAGCCATAGCTCAGCATCAGGGTCTCGGGCTTCAGGGCATGGTTGCCGATATGCGTCTTGGACGGGCGCGGAGCGGTCATGGTGCCTCCTGTCACGGGAGCGGCTGGGGAATGCTAGCTTGGGCCGGGAAACCCATTCGCGCGAGGGCTAACGAACGCAGCGACGCGTTGGCCACGACGAGGCGCCCCGATGGGACTCAGGGGACGAAAACGCGAAATTTTCAGAAGGAGCGCGCGAAAATTGGCTGGGGGACCAGGATTCGAACCTAGACTAACCGGGTCAGAGCCGGTTGTTCTACCGTTAAACTATCCCCCAACGGCCCGGTGACGGGCGGGTTGGGCGCACGATTTAGCGATGACCGGCCGAAATGGCAAGCGGCGCTCGCTCCCGGACGTTTCATAAGTTACCATTCGGCCAAAGAAAGAGTTTTTGATGGCCGGGGATTCCAAGCCACAGGGAGGCTGGCACAGCGGTCGGTTCGCGCACACTTTTGCCGCCATAGATCTCGGCACCAACAATTGCCGGCTTCTGGTGGCTAGGGCATCGGTCGAGGGTTTCGAGGTGATCGATGCCTATTCCCGCCCGGTTCGCCTGGGCGAAGGGGTGGCGCTGAACGGGACGCTGTGCGGCGATGCCATTGAGCGCACGTTGCATGCGCTGGGCGTCTGCGCGGCCAAGATCGAACGCAACAGCGTGACGCGCGCCCGTCATATCGCCACGGAAGCCTGCCGTCGTGCCTGCAACGGCGAGGACTTCCTGGGCATGGTGATGGAGCGCACCGGCCTGCGCTTCGAGGTCATTGCGCCGGCCGAGGAAGCACGGTTGGCGCTCGCAAGCTGCGAAAACCTGCTCGATCCGGCGGTTCCTTTCGGCCTGCTGATCGACATCGGCGGTGGATCGACGGAAGTGAGCTGGGTCCACGTAAAGCCGCGCAACGACCGGCAGGGCGGCGTCGCGACCGAGCTGATCGGCATGACATCCGTGCCGTGGGGCGTCGTTACCCTCACCGAAGCCTGCACCAGCGGTCAGCCGCGCGAGCGGCCGCTGACTCGCGCCTGCTACGACGACATGGTCGAGCGTATTCGCGCCGACCTCCGGCAATTCTGCGCCAAGTATCAAATCGGCCCTGCCATCGCCCGAGGTGAAGTCCAGATGGTCGGGGCCTCGGGCACTGTGACGACAGTGAGCGCGCATCACCTGGGCCTGAAGCGCTATAACCGCACCATGGTCGACGGCTCGCGAATCAGCCGCGACCAGATCCTGCGTATTTGCGACGAGCTTTCGGTGATGTCGGTGAACCAGCTTACCCATTTGCCCTGCATTGGCGACGATCGTGCCGACCTGGCTCTGGCCGGTGGCGCGATCCTCGAAGCGGTGTGCCGGCAGTGGGCCGCGCCCACGGTCCGCGTGGCCGACCGCGGCCTGCGCGAGGGCGTGTTGATGGATCTCATGCGTCAGGCCGATCGGGAAGCCGACCCTCTCTGCCGACGGGACAACTGAGCATGGCCCGTGATTCCAGCGGCGGCCGCCCCACCGGGAGCAAGCCGACCGGCCGGCGTGCCACGGTGCGCGTGAAGACGGCACGCGGCCGCACGACCTCCTCGCAACGCTGGCTGCAGCGCCAGCTCAACGATCCCTATGTCGCCGAAGCGAAGAAGCGCGGCTATCGCTCACGTGCAGCCTTCAAGCTGCTGCAGCTCGACGATCAGTTCCGTTTCCTGAAGCCCGGCGCCCGGGTCGTCGATCTGGGCGCTGCCCCCGGCGGCTGGACCCAGGTCGCCGTCGAACGCGTGAAGGCGGGGGCAAAGGCCGGCAAGAGCGCCGGCGTCGTGATCGGCATCGACATCACGCCCGTCGAGCCGATCGCCGGCGCCACGGTGCTGGCCAAGGATTTCTACGACGAGGATGCACCGGCCGAGCTGACGGCGCTGCTGGGCGGGCCGGCCGATGTCGTGCTGAGCGACATGGCGGCGTCTGCCACCGGCGACACGCAGGTCGACCATCTGCGCATCATGGGGCTGGCCGAAGCCGCCCATGACTTCGCACGGCAGATCCTGAAGCCCGGCGGCACGTTCGTCGCCAAGGTGCTGCGTGGCGGTACGGAACGGACCCTGCTCGACCTGCTCAAGAAGGATTTCACCAAGGTGCGGCACGTGAAGCCCGAGGCAAGCCGGGCCGATTCAGCGGAAATGTATGTCATCGGCACGGGCTTCCGCGGCTGATTGCCCGAGGATCGGGGGCCGTCACCACAGTATAGAAGGCCGCTGCAATGGTTTGTGCTGGGCGTGAGCAATGAAGAAGTTTCTGGGTAGTGTGCTGCTGACCGCGATGTCGGTCGTGGTCTGCGTGGCTTTTGCCGAACTGGCGACGCGGATGATTGACGGTCTTCCGTGGTTCGCAGCAGATCTGCCTCCCGTAGGCGGTACCGAAGGCACCGATACGACGGCCAACCATCTCGGCAATCTTCCCAAGGCCGACGGTGCCACCCCGACACTCTACGCCAGCGATCCGCCGCCGTTGCCCAACCGCACCAAGGCGCCACAGGAATGGATCGACCTCGAAAGGGCGATCGTCAGTGGTACCGCCCAGGGTGGCGCCAAGACTGGCAAGCATCGCTTTGAAGACTGGGACATGTTCAAGGCATGGAACTCGGTATTTGTTGGCGATGACGTCTGCAAGCACTGGTATCTCAAGGGCGCGCCGGGCCAGCTCTGGGTCTACGATCCGCCCGATGGCAAGGCACGGCCGGTGTTCCGTTTCCTGCCCAACGTCACGACGCCGCGCGGCCTCGTCACCAACGAACTGGGGTGGCGCGGCCCGCCGGTCCAGGCAGCGCGTCAGCCCAAGACGATCCGGATCGTATTCGTCGGCGCGTCGACCACGGCGGAGGTGCACGGCTATCCTTATTCGGGGCCCGAGTACATCCAGAACTGGCTGAACCGCTGGGCGGCGGCGAAGCAGCTCGACGTCCGTTTCGAGGTGCTGAATGCCGGCCGCGAGAGCCTGCAATCGGCCGATATCGCCGCCGTCGTGAAGACCGAGGTGGCGCCGCTCCGGCCGGACCTCGTCGTCTATTACGAAGGCGGCAACGAACTCGACCTCTCCACGGTGGTGAAGGAAGTGCCCAAGGGCGTGCCGCAGCCGGCCGGCAAGCTGGCACGCTGGTTGCGCGAGGCCGCCAAGCATTCGGCGCTGGCACGGCGGCTGGAAGCGGTCACCGATGGCGGCGAATGGCCGAAGCCCGACTACCAGCTCACCTGGCCTGCCGGTGTCGACGAGAAGAATCCGGACCTGTCGCGGGGCGACCTGCCGGTCAACCTCAGCGGGATCCTGCGCAACCTCGACTCGATTCGCGAGGACGTGACCAAGGCGGGGGGCGAGCTTGCCGTTTCGTCGTTCAGTTGGCTGGCCAAGGACGGGCTCCAGCTCGATGCCAACCGGCACAAGCCGCTGGTCGAGGGGCTGAACGTGCGTCTGTATCCGTATCGTTACCGGGACCTCGAACGGATGACGAAGTTCGAGAACCTGGTGTTCGAGAAGTACGCCGCCGAGCACAGACTGCCGTTCATCGACGTCGCGCGCTGGATGCCGCACGATCCGGAGCTGTTCAGCGACGCCTTCCACAACACGCCGGCCGGTGTGAAGCTCAGGGCCTGGATCATGTTCCTGCAGCTGGTTCCTCTTATTGAAAAGAAGCTGGCGCTGGGCGAATGGCCAAAACAGGCGGCCGAGATGGGCGTGGCGCAAGCTCCTTTCGCCGTGGCGCCGCGCAAGATCACCTTCGATTGCAGCAACGCACCCGACGTCGAGCGGCCCGTCGGGGACCAATAGGCCGGTCCGGCGTAGGGGTTCCTGTGCATAACGGACCCGCGCTGCCGGACTTGGCTTGGGCGCGGCAGTGTGTATAAAGGCTCGCCAACCCGGCGGCCCTCTCCCGAGGGCCGCCGTTTTCTTTTCTCCATTTGGAGGTTGGCATGCAGATTCAGGAAGCGCTCACCTTCGATGACGTCCTCCTGAAGCCCGCCGCCTCGGCAGTCTTGCCCGGCCAGACCGATACGCGGACGCGCCTCACCCGGACCATCGAACTCAACATCCCCTTGATGTCCTCGGCCATGGATACGGTTACCGAGGCTGCCATGGCGATTGCGATGGCGCAGGCCGGCGGCATCGGCGTCATCCACAAGAACCTCGACGCCGAGGCGCAGGCCAACGAGGTGCGCAAGGTCAAGAAGTTCGAGAGCGGCATGGTGGTGAACCCGGTCACCATCCACCCCGAGCAGAAGCTGGCCGACGCCTTGGCGTTGATGGAAACCCATCAGATCTCAGGCATTCCCGTGGTCGAGCGCGGCAACGGTAAGCTGGTGGGCATCCTGACCAACCGCGACGTGCGCTTTGCGACCGACAGCAACACGCTGGTCCATGCGCTGATGACCAAGGACAAGCTGGTCACTGTCCGCGAGGGGGCCACCAGGGAAGAGGCCAAGCGCCTGCTGCACCAGTACCGGATCGAGAAGCTCCTGGTCGTCGACGACGCCTACCGCTGCATCGGTCTGATCACCGTCAAGGACATCGAGAAGGCCAACAAGTTCCCCGGCGCCAGCAAGGACGAGAAGGGCCGCCTGCGCACCGCCGCGGCGACCGGCGTCGGCGAGGACGGGCTGCGCCGCGCCCAGCTCCTGATCGATGCCGAGGTCGATGTCATCGTGGTCGACACCGCGCACGGCCATTCGCGTGGCGTGCTCGATGCCGTGACCAGGGTCAAGAAGCTCAGCAACTACACCCAGATCATGGCCGGCAACGTCGCCACCCGCGAAGGCGCGCAGGCGCTGATCGATGCTGGTGCTGACGCTGTCAAGATTGGCATCGGGCCGGGCTCGATCTGCACGACACGCATGGTGGCCGGCGTCGGCGTGCCGCAGCTCACCGCCATCATCGACGCGGCCGAGGCCTGCCATGCCGCGGGTGTCCCGGCGATCGGCGACGGCGGCATCAAGTATTCCGGCGACCTCGCCAAGGCGATCGCCGCGGGTGCGGACTGCGCCATGATCGGCTCGCTGCTGGCCGGCACCGACGAAGCGCCGGGCGAGGTGATCCTCTACCAGGGCCGTTCCTACAAGTCGTACCGCGGCATGGGGTCGATCGGCGCGATGGCGCGCGGCTCGGCCGACCGCTACTTCCAGCAGGAAGTGCAGAGCACCTTGAAGCTGGTGCCCGAAGGCATCGAGGGCCGCGTGCCCTACAAGGGCGCCGTGGGCAACATCCTGCACCAGCTCGTCGGCGGCCTGCGCGCCGCGATGGGCTACACCGGCAACGGCACCATCAAGGACATGCAGAAGAACTGCCAGTTCCTGCGCATCACCGGCTCCGGCCTACGCGAGAGCCACGTGCACGATGTCGAGATCATGCGCGAAGCGCCGAACTACCGCGGCGGCATGTGACCTGAGATTTTGTCGAGCGCGTTCCTGATCGTCTGGGCGATCAGGGCGTTGCCGGCCTCGTTCATGTGCCACAGCACATAGAGCTGGCGGGGGTTCGGCGTGGCTGCCATCGCGTCGTAACTGTCGAGCGTCGCCAGCCCGTTTCTGCGCGCACAGGCCAGCAGGCCCGAGGTGAGCCGGCGCTGCTCGGCGGCGAAGGCCGGGTTGTCCCACACGACGGGGTCGTACTCGGCGACCAGCAGCACCGGCACGCCGTTCGTCTTCTGGAGATCGGCCAGCCGCTGTGTCAGCGCACAGGCGATGCGCTCGCCGGTGCCGGCAGGATGCACGCGGACATGGTCGCCGAACCAGTTGTGCAGCAGGTCGAGGCGGCGCAGCACGAAGTCGAACAAAAGCGAGTAGCCCAGCGTCCGCTGCCAGAAGGTGAGGGTGGTCCGGGGATCGGCGCGCGGCGGCACCGGCACATTGCGCAAGGTGGCCGAGTCGCCGTCGATATCGAAGTAGGGCTTGTCGGCGCTCCACAGGCGGCGCATTTCGGTGCGGCGAATGTCGTCGGCGATGAAGGCCACGACCACGGCCTCGGGCCGGTAGAGGGGCACCAGCGCTTCGGCCCTCAGCACGATCTGGTCGAAGCCGTAGCCGCTCACGCCGGCATTGAGGACCGGCCGGTCGATGAGGCGCTGGAGCTGCGCCGGCCAGGTTTCGGCGTCGCTTACCTCGTCGCCGAAGGTGAACGAATCACCCACGGCGAGAATGGGCGCCGGAGTGCCGGCCGGTGGTGCACCCGTATGGCGCAGGCCGCCGGCTTCGATGGTGATGCCCGGCGCGGCATAGCCTGCGCGGGGCAGGTAGCCCAGCCGGTCATCGTGGATGTAGCGATTGGAGTCGCGCCCGGCCAGGACCGTGCGTGCATCGAGCACGAAGTTCGGCCAGGAAAAGAGGTAGTCCCAGGACCAGGCACGCAGGCCCAGTTCGAGCAGGCCGAAACCCACCAGGATTGCCACCAGGACCATCGTGATCCGGCCTGGAAGGCTGGAACGGGCCCTTGGTGTCGAGGGCGGCCCCGGCTGCGGCGGGCGGGGACGTTGCGCGTCGGGCGTATTCATCGTAGCGGCATGCTTTGAAAGGAAAAACGGACGTGACACCAGGCGCGCGGGTTGCCGCCACCATAGAACTCCTGGACGAAATCGTCAGCCGATCCGAGCGACCGGCCGATCTCGTCGCCAATGCTTTCTTCCGCGCGCGCCGCTTCATCGGCGGCGGCGACCGGCGTGCCGTGTCGGAACGCGCCTGGGGAATCCTGCGCCGCTACGGCCAGCTCACCTGGTGGCTCGAACGCACGCGCCATCCCGATCGCGGTGGCCGCGCCATCGTCGCGGCGGACCTGATGCTGGTCGAGGGCATGGGCATGCGCGACCTCGAGGCGATCTTCGACGGCGGCCGCTATCGGCCCTCGATGCTCGACGAGGCGGAATATCGTGCGCTGCGTCAGATGGAAGGCCACTCGCTGCCTCATCCCGAGCAGCCCGACTGGGTGCGGCTCAACGTGCAGGAGTGGGTGGCGCCGCATCTCAAGGAAGCCTACGGCGAGGCCTGGGGCCGCGAGATCGCCGCCCTCGAAACGCCGCCGCCGGTCGACCTGCGCGTCAACCGTCTCAAGGCAAGCGTCGAGGAAGCGCGCGAGGCTCTGGCCCGCGAAGGTATCGATACCGAGCCGATGCGCTACGCGGCGAACGGCCTGCGGCTGCGCAAGCGCCTCTCGGTCGTCGCGGGCGATGCGTTCCAGAACGGCCTGGTCGAGATCCAGGACGAGGGCTCGCAGCTCGTCGCGGCGCTGGTCGATGCCCAGCCCGGCATGCAGATCGCCGACTATTGCGCCGGTGCCGGCGGCAAGACGCTGGCCATGGCGGCCGGCATGAACAACAAGGGCCGCGTCGTCGCGATGGACGTGCTGGAGACGCGGCTCGACCGTTCGGCGCAGCGCCTGCGCCGCGCCGGCGCCCATAACGTCGAACGCCGCGCCATCGATGCCGACAATCGCAAGTGGCTGAAGCGCCAGGCCGGTGCCTTCGATCGCGTGCTGGTCGATGCGCCCTGCACCGGAACGGGCACGTGGCGGCGCAATCCCGACGGACGCTGGACCCTGCAGCCGAAGGATCTGGAGGAGCTGTTGCCCAAGCAGGCGGCGATCCTCGACGCCGCGGCCCGGTTGGTGAAGCCGGGCGGTGGGCTGATCTATGCGACCTGTTCGGTGCTGCCGGCGGAGAACGAACACCAGATCGAAGCCTTCCTCGAACGCCATCCCGACTTCGAGGCGGTGCCGGTGACGGCGATCTGGCGCGACGTGCTGCCGACCGAACCGCCGGCCGATCTCGAAGGCGCGCGCTTCCTGCGGCTGTCGCCGTTGAAGCACGGCACCGATGGCTTCTTTGCCGCGACCCTGGTGCGCAAGGAGCCGGTGAAGGAAACCGCATCGCAGGAAGCGCCCTCGCAGGAAGAGCCCTCGCAGGAAGAGCCGACGCGGGAAGAACCAGCGCCCGAAGCGCCGATCCAGCAGGAACCTGGCGTCGAGGAGGGCGCGTGATCCGCATCCGCCGCGCCGCGCGTGCCGACGCCGCGGCGATCGGACGGGTCCATGTCGAGACCTGGCAGGCGACCTATGCCGGCCTGCTGCCGGACGCGATGCTGGTGGCGATGTCGGACGTGCGCCAGTCGGCCTGGTGGTCGCAGCTCCTGGCCGATCCCGGCGAGGCGCGCGGCGTCTTCGTGGCCGACGACCAGGAGGCGGGCGTCGTGGGCTTCGGCAGTTGCGGCCCGATGCGCGATCCGCCCGAGGGCCTCGACGGCCGCGAGATCAAGGTCGGCGAGGTCTACACGCTCTACGTCGAGCCCGATTTCCAGAACCTGGGCCTCGGCCGGCAGTTGCTGGCTGCCCTGTTCCGCCAGCTCAAGGCCGACCGCTGCGACACCGCCGTCCTCTGGATGCTGGCCGAGAACCCGACGCGCTTCTTCTACGAGGGGCTGGGTGGGGAGAGGGTGGGCGAGCGCATCGACACCCTGTCCGGCGTCGATGTCGAGGAAATCGCCTATGCCTGGCGTAATCTCGATGTCCCGCTGGTCCGCCGCCGGCTGGCCGACGACGCCTGAAGCAGGCACACCAATCAGGCACACCAACCATCCACACCGACAAATGGTTGCTGTGGCGGCCCCTCGCGCTTATATCGCCCCATGACCGACCGTTTGCTGATCGTCGATTTCGGTTCCCAAGTTACCCAGCTGATTGCCCGGCGCGTGCGTGAGGCCGGGGTCTACTGCGAAATCCTGCCTTTCCAGGCAGTCGACGATGCGAAAATCAAAGCCTTCGATCCGCGAGGGATCATCCTGTCGGGCGGCCCGGCCTCGGTCACCGAGGGCCAGTCGCCGACCGCCCATCCCGCCATCTTCACCGCCAAGGTGCCGGTCCTCGGCATCTGCTACGGCGAGCAGACCATGGCCAAGGAGCTGGGCGGCTCGGTCGAAGGCGGCCACCACCGCGAGTTCGGCCGCGCCGAGGTCGAGATCAAGGCCTCGACCCG